>Ga0307508_10000129_pt1 | contig 89267 bp, 68 predicted proteins | sample 9_EM_MG_FD_203089 | JGI IMG/M metagenome (GOLD analysis project Ga0307508, IMG submission 203089) | Populus trichocarpa ectomycorrhiza microbial communities from riparian zone in the Pacific Northwest, United States - 9_EM | ecosystem: Host-associated > Plants > Roots > Unclassified | place... | reverse complement strand
CATACCAAGTGATACATCAGCACTGATACGTTGTGCGGCTTGTGGATATACCGACTCTCCATCCCTCATCTTCCCATCCATCCAAGCCGGAGCAAGCTCCGGGGTATTGGACCCAATGGGAATAAAACTGTAGCCGGGGGCGCTGACCCCGGAGTCTGCGGTTTGTCTCCCGGACCGGGGTCAGCGACCCCGGCTCCACTAGGAAAATTCGGCCACAGATTTTATGAAATGCTCTAGTCACCCCACAATCGGACAACATCTGATTTCAGCTCACGGCAAATGCACATCGGGATAAATCGCGATCTGGTGATTGCGCACTTTGGGCTGCAACTTTCTGCCATTGGTGCCTGAAATCACGATCTGTGCCGTCTCCTGCAATGGCATGTGACAGGTAACGCATTGATGGTCGATCGCGTGAGCCAACTTTGGAAACGCGCCGCAGTTTTCAACCTTGTGGCAACTCAGACAGACACCAGAAAATGCGGCGGCGTCACGCTGCGGCATGTGAACATCGTGGCAAGTGGTGCACGACATCGACGGACTGGATTTAAAACAGCGACTCCTCTCCAGCAGTTGCACCTGACTGCCGTGAACATCGATATGGGCGTTCGACACAAGCTTCGGAAAGCTGAGTGATTTCTCCAAGATGTCGCCCGGGACAAAGGACAAAGGCGGTGCAGACGCATTGCCGATGCCCGCATGACAGAGCGCACACACATCCATCCGTCTTTCCCGCGAGAGCTTCGCCGGATTGATGATGGCCGTCTCGGCCGGTGCACGCGGTAGGGATACGGATCGATATCTGGCAACGTGCTCGCCACCGGGGCCGTGACACTTCTCACACGAGATGCCAAATCCAAGGCTGGCCTTGTCATATGAGTTTTCCGGTGGTGACTGCGATATGAACGAACTCGCATGGCACTCCAGGCATCGGGGCCCGATCGGCCGTTCAAAATCCGCCGTTCCGTCGATGTATCCCGGACTGTTTACCCATTCGCCCAATTCAGTCCAATAGGATACGGGAAGTTGATAGAGCTTACCGCCATCCCAAAACAAATAAGTCTGTCCCTTGCGACCGGAGCCAATCACCACGTCGAATGATTCCGAACGCTCGAGGATTTCGGCCGGCGTCCGCATCACTCCTTTCTGGGAAAAACCCTTATCGGACGCCTCCATCATGAAAAACAGATTGGGATTCGCGGTCCTCAGCACATTGGAACCGGGACTGAACTTACCGCGGATCGAATCACGTGACGGCACGCTCGACGTATGATAATGAGCCGTGCGGTGATAAGTGTCCGCCTTGTTTTGGTGACAGGAGGAACACGCTTCGTCTCCGACGTAAGCCGTGCCGCCAGCCGGGAATTTCTTCTCCGGAAAAGCAGGGATTGATTGAGGAGAACTATCAGAGGCAGCCGCAGCACACGCCGCACCCTCGCGTCGAAGTAATGCGGTCAAAAGACAAAAAAAACAAACCAAACGCTTCACGCGTGAGCACCGTGAGACCCGTCTGGAAAAGCGTGGCGACGGTGGGGCAACGAGCGGCGTGGGGCTTTTCAACTCCTGATGATTAGCTCTTGAATTTAAATTTGGCAATCAGCGGAGTCAGCCGACTCCGGTTGACCTACATTGGCAAATTCAATAAAACTCTTTTACTAAAAATAAGACCCTTGATATTTTGTTCGGAAATGACATGCACGGAACGCAACCCCAGCTGGGTTGCCAGACTACTCCCACCCTTTCTTGTTCATTTACCCTGCCCCTTCACCGTGCATCCTTCAGCGCGGTGAAAATGATGGAGCCCCCGACACCCACGCTCCCCACCCTATTCAATGACCCCCGAACCGAATCGCGAGACCCGCCCTGAGGACAAAACAAGTTTCTGGGAAAAAACGGCTCTCGGCGCTGGATTTCTGGCCAAATTTTACGGGGATAACGGCGTGAAGAGCATGTCGGTGCCGTTCTACCAGATGGTGCTGAAGGTCGACCCTGGCCTTCTCGGTTTGATTCTCGCGATACCGCGCCTCTGGGATGCTTTTACCGACCCCGTCGTCGGAATGGTTTCTGACAATTGCCGTTCACGTTTCGGTCGCCGAAGACCAATCATTGTCATCGGCGCCGTCCTGCAGGCAGTGGCCTTTGGCGCGATCTGGATGGTTCCTTCGGGCTTAAGCCAGACGGGGACCGTGATTTATTTGGTCACCACGCTGCTCATCTTCTACACGTGTTTTTCGATTTTCTCGGTTCCCTTGATGAGCCTCCAGTACGAAATGACGGCGGACTATCAGGAACGAACCCGCGTCTCGGCGTTTGGCGGATTCTTCGGGAAGATCGGTGAGCTCTCGTATAGTTGGGTTTTCTGGGCCGCGAATCTCGCCATCTTTGGATCGGTGATGCACGGGATGAAGGTGGTCGGCTGGACCATTGCCATCTGCGTCATGGGCATTTTCGGCATGATCCCCGCCTTCTTCGTCCGTGAGCGCCATTTTCAGCAGGCCGCGAAACAGGAAAGGGTTCGTTTCGGTCCTGCAATCAAGGCGGCATTCAGCAATCGCGCGTTTCTCGTGCTGATTGGATTTACGGTCTGCCAGGTCCTGGCCGGCATGCTTTCGAGCAACATCGATTATTATCTGCTCGTTTACCACATGAACGCGGGCGACATCGTCGAAGGCTCAAAATGGAAGGGCGTTCTCTCGACCGGCTTTGCGGTGATCGGGATTGGGGCGATTTACCCGGTGAACTGGATGGCAAATCACCTCGGCAAACGAAAAACGCTTTTCCTCATCTTCGGACTCAACCTCGTGGGGGGCGTTGCCAAATGGTTTATCTTTACGCCCGGCAATCCCTGGAAAATCTTGCTGGATCCGATACTGTGCGGACCCGCTTGGACGGCGGTCAACATTCTCCAGTATTCGATGCTCGCGGACGTCTGCGACGACGATGAGCACCGTCACGGGTTGCGCCGCGAGGGCATGCTCGGATCGCTTTTTTCGTGGATTCAAAAAACCGGCTACGCCCTCGCCTTTTTCGGTGCAGGCTTGGCGCTCAAATTCGTTCATTTCGACGCTGCGTTGGGTGGCGCACAGGCACCGGGAACCATTCTCGGCATGCGGTTGATGCTCGCCGGTTCCATCACGATCTGGTCCCTGTTCGCCATTGGATTGCTCTGTTTTTATCCGCTGACCAAGGAGCGGGCATATTCCATTCGCGATGATCTGGAGGCGAGACGCGGAAAAACGGGCGCGCCCCCACCGTCCGTCCCAAAGTCCGGAGGCAGCTGAACCCGCTCAACTTTTCCCGCCGTCTGCACCGCAAGCGCCCATTTCTCCGCATCTATTTTTTCAATGAGTTTTATTTTTTATAAAACAGATTTTTCGAGGTTCGTATGACTGAAGCCATCCGACTCGACTGCAATTGGGATTTCCGCCAGTGCACGGACGACGGCAAGGGCCGCACTTGGGCAAAGGTCGACCTGCCGCACAGTCCCTTCGTTGCCGATCTGGATGGACGTGACCATTGGTTCGGTGAATGCGAATACCGCCGGAACATCGAAGCGGTCTTGTCCGAAGGGGCCCGCGCCATTCTCTGCGTCGGCGCCGCCATGCATACGTGCCGCGCTTTTATTGGCGATCGGGAGATCGCCTGCCATACCGGCGGTTATCTGCCTTTTGAAATTGATCTCACCGGCCACCTCGACTCCGCCGGCCGCGCGCAGCTGATCCTACGCCTCGACAATCGCGACAACCCCGATGTGCCACCTGGGAAGCCTTACGATGACTTGGATTTCTGCTGGTACAGCGGCCTCTACCGTGGCGTCTCACTGCAAATTCGCCCGGCGGTGCACCTGACTTCGACCATCTCCGCCGGCGAAGCAGCCGGTGGCGGTATTTTCCTGCGAACGCTCGCCGCGAACAATGAATCCGCCGAGGTGGCCGCGCGCATCCACGTTGCAAATACGTCACAGACCCCACGCACGGTCCGTGTTCGGACGGAATTCAGCAGCGGTGGCCGCGTCGCTTCCACCGCAACCAGCGACGCGCTGGTTCTTGGCCCCGGACAAGCCCGCCACGTCGAAACAAAATTCGTTTTCTCGCAGCCGGCATTGTGGAGTCCGGATCACCCGGCTTTGCACGATGTCGCGGTGACGGTGCTCGATGAGTCCGGCCACGCGCTTGATTCCAATCAGCTGCGCTTCGGAATCCGCCGCATCGCATTTTCCCGCGCCGGTGGTTTTGTCATCAACGGCCAGCGTCGTCGTTTGCGCGGCACCAACCGCCACCAGGAACTGCCGCGCGTCGGCTACGCGGTGCCGCGCGCTGCGCAACACCGCGACGCCCGCCGCATCAAGGAGGCGGGCTTCGACTACGTGCGCCTGTCGCACTATCCCCAGGCGCCGGAATTTCTGGACGCCTGCGACGAACTGGGCCTGGTCGTAATGGCCTGCATTCCGGGCTGGCAATTTCTCGGCGGCGAACGATTTCGCGAAGCCGTCTTCGACGATACCCGGCAGTTGGTCCGGCGGGATCGCAATCATGCCTGCGTAGTCCTGTGGGAGCTCTCGCTCAACGAGACGAAGATGGACGAGGAATTCATGGCCCGGCTCCACGCCATCGGCCACGAGGAATATCCTGGCGATCAAATGTACACCTGCGGCTGGATCGATCGCTACGATGTATTCAGCCATGCACGTCAACATGGTGAAATCCACCGCTGGCAGAATGGCGACAAGGCAATCGTCATTTCCGAATACGGCGACTGGGAATACTACGCGCGCAACGAGGGCTTCGACCAGAAAACCGGCGCGGGCGTTTACGATCGGAGCACGACCTCCCGGCAGTTTCGCGGCGACGGTGAACGCGGCATGCTCCAACAAGCCGCCAATCACGTAATGGCGCTCAACGACACCCTCGCCTCGCCCGCAGCCTTCGACGGTCAATGGGCGGTGTTCGACTACGCCCGCGGTTACAGCCACGAACGCGCCGCGGTGGGCATCATGGACATTTTCCGGCTGCCCAAGTTTTCCTATTATTTCTACCGCAGTCAGCGCAATCCCGCCGAGGGCGGTAATGGCTGGATGGGCGGACCGTTGGTTTTTATCGCCTCGCACTGGACGCCCGCATCGTCTCTGCGAATCACGGTGTTCAGCAACTGCGAGAAAGTCGCGCTGCACTTGAACGGCCGGTTCGTCAGCCTGAATGCACCGTTGCAATCTTCCTTCACGCAACACCTGGCTCACCCACCCTTTTCCTTTGATCTTTCCTGCTTCGAGCCCGGCACATTGGAAGCGATCGGCTACATCGACGGGGAACCGATTGCCAGTCATGTCGTCGCCACGCCCAAGGCCTTTGCGCGGTTGGAGCTGAGCGTCGACAGCCTTGGAATCAACGCAGGCGAAGGGGAAAGTGATGTGCTGTTTGTCCACGCCAGTTTGGTGGATGCGAACGGGACACTTTGTGTGCAGGCGACGGACACAATTACGTTCGCGGTCGATGGCGTGTCACTGATTGGACCTAATATGCTGGTTCCTGAGGCGGGAATTGCGTCGACGGTGGTCCGTTTATCTCCCGGAACCACTCAGTTTTCTGTTATCGCGTCCGCCCCTGCAAGTTCACCTGTGAAACCGATAACCTGTCATTGGCGGGCAGAAAATTGAGCGACCGTAGGATAGTCCGCGGATACGAGGCATATCATTCTAAAGGCAGACAACCCTGAGCCCGCAGGCAGAAAGCATAAATTCGCAGTGAATTCTTCGCGTCATCGGACAGTTTGACGGAATTGCACTTCCGTAATCTTGTGCCTAAGTTAGGCGTTTCATGCTCTCCATGAACAAACGCCAAAAACGTCTTTGTCGCGCCTTACTGGATTATTACGATGCCAATGGCGCAAAACCTTATCCGCTCGCGCAACTGGCCAAGAAAACGGGCTGCGATGCGTCCGATATCTACGACAAGGATTCCCAAAGCGGAGATTTATGGCCTTTTGATGCGAAGGCGCGTGGAAATTACGCGGGGCTACTTACGTTTTCGCCCGGCAAGAATTCGACCGTCAGCATCACATCAATGGGGCTGATCGAATTGGAAAAGCTATGTGGCGACGATTCCGATTCCGGGGTAACAGCGCCCCCGGTTGATATCCGTAAACGCTCACCCGGTTCGGACTCTGCCAGTCCAGTTTCAGCCTCAGCCAGTCCGGTTCCGGCGCCAGCCGCTTTCGTTCCTGAACCCGACCCGATGCCAGCGCCCGCCCCGCAATTCTCGCCGGTCGCCGCAGCGGCACCCGCGCCAAAGGCGCAGCCATCTGCCAAACAATTTACCATGGAAAATGTCACGAACGCCCGCTTGGAGTTCACCTTGTGGCTTCATGGCGACCCCGCCGGCCAGGCGTTACTCGAACGTCTCGAAGGTCAGCCCCTGATCGAAGCCGCACTGGAAAAATTCTTCGCTGAATTCCTCCAGAGCAAAGACGCCTGAAACGGAATGGAACGCGGGGTTTGACTGTAGGAGCTTGTTTACAAGCGATCAGAGCCCTCGCCCGCCTCAACATTTTCGAATAGCCTGTAAACATACTGCTACACGTAACCAGGGTAGCGTGTCCGCCGTAGCCTCGCGCTTGGTTTGCAGGACGAATCAGACTGCAGGCCAGAAGTCCGCAGCTACGTCGATCACGACAACTTTGCACAAGTGAAGAAACATCTCGCTGGCGTCGGACGAAGGCCTGATCTGCCCGGATTACTTTGGCTGTCCGCGCCTCTTTGGTAACCGTTCGAAAAATACAATCGGTATCTCGCCAATACTTTTTCTCCACCAGGCCTATTTCTTTACTGCTCAGCAAACGGTCTACCGCGATGGGATGATCCTTTTCCGCACATTCTCTTCGTGAATACGCGGTGTCACACGTGACGAGGCCGGCATTCATTGTGTACGTTTCCTCAGATATCTGTCGCGATTCCTTACACTTTCAAGCAGTCTCCCCACACGCTGAAATGATGTAATATTAAGCGGCTTAATCAGATGTGAATTTCATTCCCCGATGGCATCCGCGATGCTGATACGTCGCGTTTAGTTTCATCAACCGTCTCTCCTTAAACTTATATCGGATCATGACTATCGCGAATCGCCTGCATTCATATCTCACGACTGCTTGTTCAGTCGTAATTCTCTCTGTCGTTTCTCCTCTTGCAGCCAATGAATTCGTCAATGCTGGGTTTGAAACCGGCGATTTCACAGGCTGGACCTCGGGGAATGGCGCAACGGCGACCAGTTCCGAGTCGCACTCGGGCTCATACTCCTTTTCAGGCGTGTCGAACAGTTTTGTTTCACAAACTTTCACAGCAATCGACACCTCCTCGATCTCTGAGCTATCGTTCTGGGGCAAGCGCAGCGGTGGTTTATTTGACTTGGTGGTCCTGACCTATTCGGACAGCACAAGTGAAAATGTTCTTGTGAACACCCTGGGCGGAAGCAGCGACTGGACCTTTGTGAACCTCACGAGCGACCTTGATCTTGGCAAATCCCTGATAAGTTTTTTGATTTATGGCACCACTCCGGGGCCGGCTTATCTTGACGATTTCAATCTGGCGACTTCCTCACGAGTTCCAGAAGGCGCCACGACCCTCACGATGCTCGGCCTCGCCATGTTCAGCCTGGCGACATTTCGCAGACGATTCGCGCAGTAAAATTCCACTTGAATGTTTTTTCAAAAGCCCACCCGAAAGGGCGGGCTTTTTTCTTTTCTGGCGGACACTGCTGTCCCAAATTGGTTCTCGGCAATCGGCTGAACGTCTCAGGAGTCGGCCTCACCTTGCTTCTGAGAGGAGAGAATCTGGTTCACGCGCATGGATCACGTCAGGCAGTAAGCGAGATTTTTCTTGTAGAAACAAGAGCGTCTCAGCGCGCGAATCACTTCTTCTCTGAGAATATTCAGTATCCCGATTCTGTTTTGGACAGAGCCAAAATAAGGAGCCGATCTTTGCGGTTTGTGGTCGCCGCAACTTTGAGAGATACAAGTTGGAATCACCGCACTGCCATGGTGTCTGAAAAATGGAATACTTCAAAGTTGGTTGGAATAGTAGCGGAGTAGCGGACGCCGACCATTTGCCACAATCCACAAAGTCTGGCCCATTTTTTCCGCCCATTGTACCGTAGCATCGGGCCGCCTGCCCAACCCGCTTCGCCCGGTTGAAGCCCTCGTCTTTTTTCGATCGCCGCCAATTCAATACAAGTACTTTGTATGCTTGCGCGGTGGTTCCCGAAAGAAGGTTGGCTCCTCCCTCCAGCGGTTAGATCATCGCAAGCGCGTAAGAGGGGAAGCATGCAGACGCGGCATAGCATTACAGCTGATTATTTCGTTGGTATAAAAATTGGTACAAAAACGGGACCAGCAGATTTCGAGCCGCTAACGCGCTTGGCGAAAACCGTGCGGGCACTCGTTTCGTCAAAAACCTCAACATCGAACGCGATCCCCACTTTCCTAGCCTTGAATTGATATCGGTGACCAGCTTCCACCTTCAATTCAGCCGTATCCTGCGCGAAAACAAACTGGAATCCCTCCAACCCAAAAGTTACGGCATGTTCGCCAGGAGCAACCGGCACCTCTTCCAGCGGACCGGTCCAAACACTTGGTTTGACCAACGCTCCATCTATCTCGACGAAGCTGATCCTCACCTTGTCAGTTGGAATGAAGACCATGAAATTGCGGCCAACCAGAAGCCCCGAGTCGCTCTTCTTGACATATTGGTAGGTCGGCCCGGTTGTGGCACAGCCTCCTGCCATGAGCGCAAACACGATTAGCATAAATATCTGAGCAGTTTTCATTTTTTGTCGAACAGCATACCCATCTCAACTGAGTTGAGTTTTGTGAGGTTAACATTTTGGTGGCCCGTGGCGAAAATAGAGCGGTTAAATTATTCAAAATCAATGGTCGAATTTGCTGGGTTTGGTGCATTCCGCGCCCGGCGGATTTCACGTCGAAAGTGCATTCGAACGGGCCGATGAGGGCATCGGCTCCTACCTCAGATCTACGGGACATTTCGGTGCATTTTCTTTCGCGTCATTTCGTATGTTTCGTGGGCAAAATCCGAACCACCTTTATTCGCGTGATTTGCGGGCAAAATCTCCGGGCGCTTAAGTATTAATGACGGAATAGCGGGTTTGTAATTTATAAGTGTCATTCTAGGTAAATATGCAGCCGCGCACTTTTATTCTCCGCCATGCCTGACGATCCCGATCACCAGCAGAATTTCGCCGGGCTTTATCGTAAAACCTTGGTGCCCTTGCGCCGTTACCTCGGCCGCTTGCTCGGCAACAGCGCGGAGGCCCAGGACATCGCTCACGACGCCTACATACGCGTCTATCCCAAGGTGCAGGATCAGTCGGCCAAAAACCCACAAGCGGTTTTGTACACCACGGCGCGGCGACTCGCCATCAACCAGCTCCGTCGTCGCAGCATTGCTCCCATTGTACCGGGTGAAGCCAATCCCGAGATCACCGCCAGCGGCACACCGGGAGTCGTTCAACAAGTGATGGCAAAGCAAGAGCTCCAGCAATTGGAGGAAGCCATCGCGCAACTGCCTGAGGGTTGTCGCGCAGTGCTGCTCCTGAGAAAAATCGAATTACTTTCACACTATGAAATCGGTCAACGGCTGGGCATCGCCGTCAGTACCGTGGAAAAACAACACGCGCGTGCGCTCCGGTTGTTGCGGGAGGCACTTTCCGCCCCGCAAAAATCCGCCCCGTCCGCCGCGCACTCGATGCCGGCTAAGGAGGCCAAGCTATGAATTCATTTATCAAACACCCTGACCCTGACGCCGACGCACAGGCGTCCTTGTGGGCCGCGAAGCTCGATGGCTCGACCCTGTCCGCCACCGACCGCCTTGCCCTCGACGAATGGCTCGCAACTGATCCCAGCCACCGCGCCCTTCTTTCCAGCTATTGCCAGTTTTCCGCCGATCTCGAACAGCAAATGCCGTTGCTTGAAGGCATCAAGGAACTGTCGGTGGAAATCCGGACAACACCTGCGACTGCTCAGCTGCTCCCTTGGCTGCGCTGGCCAATGATGGCTGGTGCGGCGCTGACCGCGGCTGCAGCAGTCGCGTTGGTGATATGGGTTGCCCAACCCTCCCAACAATTCGAAACCGTCGCGACGCCCGCCGCGAGACGTCAGACGCTTACCCTGGCCGATGGCTCCCAAGTCGAGCTCAACGCCCAAACCAATCTCCAAATCGAGATCGGCAAACAGGGCCGGCGCGTGCGTCTCGCTTCCGGTGAAGCTTTCTTTTCAGTGCATAAGGACGCCAGCCGTCCGTTCACCGTGGAGACTCCGACGGGTTCCGTACGTGTGACGGGGACAAAATTCGATGTGCGGACCGACAACACCGGCGTGTTGGAAGTCACCGTGCTCGAAGGGTCGGTCCAAGCCAACCCGAGCGATTTGAATAATCTTCAATCCCAGCCGGTCGCTCTGAAAGCGGGAGATAGTTTTCTCTCCACGCCAAAGGACCGGCAGAATCGAATGCTTTCCGACACGGATCTGCAGGACACCCTCGCGTGGCGCCAAGGTCAGATCGTCTGCAAGGCGATGCCCTTGCGCGAAGTGCTGGCGCGTTTTGCCCGGTATCACGGAAGGGGCATCGTCGCGACGCCTGAAGTCGCTGAGAACAGTGTCGGCGGGCGATTCAGTCTGGACGACCTCGACGGACTTTTCAGCTTTCTCGAGGAAATTTATCCGAATCTGCAAATCACCCACAATCCCAATGGCACCATTCAAGTCGGGCAAAAAGCCGACCACTGAGCTGGTTTGTATAGTTGAGAGCTGAGGGTTGAGCGTTGAGAGCAAACTATCGCGAGTGACCAGATCATGCTGGGGGATTTTAACTTTTGATCTGCTGGTCCCGCTCTCAACACTCAACGCCAATCTCTTCCCCATATTTTCCCCGCTCACACTTCGTTTCATTGAAGTTCCGGCCGGCTGTTTCCCAAATCATGCGTTTAACAAACGTTCGCCTTCACCTCTTTCGATGGATTTTGCTGTTACTATTCCCCGTGTGGGTAAAGGCGGCGCCCGTTGAGTTTGATCTTCCATCGCAGAGTGCGGCGAGCTCGCTGCTGGCATTTTCCAGCCAGGCAAAGATCGAAGTACTTTTTTCCTTCGACGAGCTCCGGAACATTCAGTCCGTCGCCGTCGTCGGGCGCTATGAACCTGAAAGCGCGTTGATCCACTTACTCGGGAATTCCGGCCTCGTCGTCAAACGGAACGCCAATGGCAAATTTGTCGTCGCTTCGGCCAAGCCGGTCACCGGCACCGTGAAGGGCCACGTGCGAAGCGCGACGGGGGAAGTGCCGGAGGGACTGCGCGTCACCCTCCTTGAAAGCCGCCAATCCACGAGGCTCGACGCGCAAGGAAACTTCCAGATCGAACGAGTCCCGCCGGGCACCTATCGCGTCACGCTTACCGGCAACCGCTACCAGCGTTTGCAAGTCGACCAGGTAAAAGTCGAAGCCGGCGTGGTGACTGAACTCGAGAACACAGCTGTTCAGAAAGTAGACGATCTTACGCGACTCGATCCCTATGTCGTCCAAGGCCAGGCCGAACCGCCACGTCCATTTGCCCGGAGCCGGGATGCGCTTCCTCCCCGTGACGCCGTTGGCAATCTGGATATTCCGCGTACGGAAAACGACGCCCTGCCCTACGCAATCTTCGATCGGGAACAGATTATTCGAAGCGGTGTAGTGGGACTGAATGAATTCTTGAAACGCTCGGTGCTGGAAAGCGACGTGACGCAAGTTCCTGAAAATGTGAAAGAATCAATCTCCGCAGGCAGCAACTTAAAACTGCGGGGTTTCAATGACGACGAAACCGTAATCCTGATCAATGGTCGCCGTCTCCCTGAAATACTTACGAACGGTGAAAGCCGGCATCTGGGCTCGGACGTGAACTTCATTCCACTGAGTTTGATTCAACAGGTCGAGGTGCTGCCGACATCCGCATCCGCTCTCTATAGCGGAAATGCCGTGGGGGGAGTCATCAACATTGTTTTGCGCCCTAACGTCGAAGCCACCGAGGTGACCGCCACGTACACGAATGCCGTGGATAACTACGATGCGCCGCAATCGTCGGTGTCGTTGTTACATGGCCAAACCCTTCTCGGAGGAAAGTTGCGACTGCGCGTAAACGCCAGCTTCACCGAATCGATGCCGCCCGCCGAATCGGAACTGGGTTACTTGCAACGCCTGCCGAAGACGCTCGTCCCACTCGATCAACCGCTCTACCGCGCGACGCCCAACGTGCGCAGCGAAGATGGGTCCGCTCTACCCGGGGGAAATTCTCCGGTCACATCGGTCGCGCTGGGCGCCACCGGAAACGAAGGCCTGGCCGCCTTCGCCAATCGCAATGGGGTGCGCAATTTCGATTTATTCGATTCGGGCAGCGGCCTTGCCACGTCGCTTTACAGCCGCAACTACGCCTACGGGCGCGAACAGCATCGGTCCGCCTATTTTGGTTCGGCCGTGTATGATTTTTTCCCGTGGCTGCAAACGGGGGTCGACGCCACTTATGTGCGAACGACTGTCAACCGCGGAACCGATGTTTTCAATGCCGACCTCGTGTTAAAGAGCACGTCACCATTCAACCCTTTCGGAAAGGACGTGAAAGTTTCGTTGAACGACACGGCCCCGCTCCTCGGGAAAAACTACAGTGAAGCCGACCTCGAGCTGTATTCCGTGGTGTTTGGCATGCTAGTGAAACTCCCGGCCGACTGGCAGGTGGCGTTCGACGCGCAATACGCCCGCAACATCAGCAAATACCGGGGACTCGCCCAGCCGGACAAGGACCACTGGCAACAGCTCGTTGACGACGGCGCCTATAATCCCCTTCGCGACACCCAAACAAGCGCCCCTCCTGCGGCGTTTTATGATCGCGCATTGGTCTACTACGGTGGCAAAGGGAAATTTGTGACCCTTGGAGATTTCGATTCGATCGACGCCGCGGTGCGGGTCACCAACCGGAAACTCGTCTTGCCGACTGGTAATGCTGTGGTGAATTTTGGCGGGGATTATCGACGCAGCCATCTCAATCCGTTCCTGCAGGAATATCGTTTTGGTGACGGTTCGTTGGCTGAAGAGCCCGTGCATTGGACCGGGCGAACACTGCAAAGATACAGTGGATTCGGTGAGTTGCAGGCTTCGCTTCTTCCGGCAAAATGGTTGCCGCGGTGGCTCCGCAAACTGGAGACGGATGTCGCGGTCCGCTATATCGCGGCAGACTCGGCAGCGGAGTCCAACGTTGCCCCCACGGTCGCGTTCCGGGCCGAATTTCCCGGTGGATTTTCGGTCCGCGGCAGCGTGACCACTTCAAGCCGGTTTCCCACTCCACAAATGAGTCTTCCGCAAAATTCCGGAGGTTCCACCGGCGGCATAGGATCGGACACGATCGTTCGGATCTTCGATCCACGCCGGGACAACGACCGCTATGACGTCATCACGCGGGAAGTAGTGAACACCGGTCTGTCGACGGAAGACTCGGTGACCCAGAGTGCCGGCGCAGTCTGGCAACGCGGAAAAATTCATCGCTTCCGCCTCGCGGTTGATTTTGTCGATACGCGCAAAGTCAACGAACTGGTGCCGATCACCGAGGCACAAAACGTTATGTCATTGGAGAACGTCTTTCCTGACCGGGTAACGCGGGCGGCGGCCTCACCTGGAGATCCGTTTGGGGTTGGTCGCGTGACGACCCTATACACAGGAATCTTAAATCTGTCGTCGCGTCATTCCCAGAACTGGAGCACCTCATTCGACTATATGTGGGCCGGAATTTTCGGCGGAACGTTCGAAAGCTACGCCCGGTGGCTCTATTTCCAGCGCTATGATCGAAGACTGGTACCTGAAGCCCCCCTCACCGACGAACTGGATCATCCCGATTCGACCGCGTCAGGCCAGGGCTTGCTCAAGCAGCGATTTAATTTCGGGTCCAGCTGGAGCAATTCCAGCATCGGATTTGGCGTCGATGGACACTACTTCAGCGCGCACACGTTGCCGATGGAGGACTGGGTGAATCAAGGCTCGACCCAGATTAAACCCTACTGGCAATTCGACGCATTTGTGCAGAGTGATCTCGGCAAATGGATTCCCTGGAAACACTCGCGTTACGGACTTCGCGGTCAGTTGCGGGTGAACAATATCTCAGGCTTCGATTATCCCAAGTACGTAAACAATGACTCAGGCGTGCAACCGTACGGCGACTGGCGGGGACGCACTTATTCAATCTCCGTCACGGCCACCTTCTGAACACGCCGGAATACGACTGATTTCCCGCTTCACCTGCTCCGCGGCCTCTGTTTCGCTGCTCGCCCATGCGAATTTTGATTTCCGGAATCTGCGGTTTCGTCGGCAGCACGCTCGCGAAAACCCTGCGAGCCGCCAACAGCGGACACGAAATTTTCGGCTTCGATAATTTCATCCGTCCCGGCAGCGAAGGCAATCGGGCGGAATTGAAGGCGTTGGGCGTGAAGTTATTTCACGCCGACCTCCGCGCCGCGAGTGACCTGGAAACGTTGCCCGCGGCGGATTGGGTGATCGACGCCGCGGCCAATCCGAGCGTACTGGCGGGCGTCGACGGCAAAACCAGTTCCCGCCAGCTCGTGGAACACAATCTTGGCGGCACCATCAACCTTCTCGAATACTGCAAAACGCACAAAGCAGGTTTCATTTTGCTTTCCACCAGCCGGGTTTATTCGATTGCTCCCCTCGCCAATTTGAAAGTGACCGCAGTCGATGAGGCCTTCGTTCCTGCCACCAACAGTCCGCTGCCTGGGGGCGTAAGCGCGGCGGGCCTCGACGAGAGTTTTGCTACAACTGCCCCGATTTCCCTGTATGGCTCCACCAAATTGGCATCGGAGGCATTGGCTCTCGAATACGGGGCGACGTTTTCTTTCCCGGTGTTTATCAACCGCTGCGGCGTACTGGCTGGGGCCGGGCAGTTCGGTCGCGCCGATCAGGGAATTTTCGCCTATTGGATCAATTCGTGGCGCGCAAAACGCCCGCTCAAATACCTCGGCTTTGGCGGGCTTGGCCATCAAGTGCGCGACTGCCTTCATCCACGCGATTTGGTGCCCTTGCTTGAAAAACAGCTGGCTGCCCCTAAAATTTCCTCTGCAGATCGAATCGCGAATGTTTCCGGCGGTGCCGCTTCCGCGATGTCGCTCAAGCAACTCAGCAATTGGTGCCATCAGCGCTTCGGGGCCCACCCGGTAATCGCCGACGGCACCCCGCGCCCGTTCGATATTGCGTGGATTGTACTCGATTCAGCCCGGGCGCAGAAAATCTGGGATTGGCGACCCGCCCTCGGGACTCCGGCCATTCTTGAAGAAATTGCACGTCATGCAGACCAAAATCCCGGTTGGCTTGACCTGTCAGCCCCGCTGTGACTTCGTCACCGGTTCGCATGGCTAGCACAGAGCAGGAACTATCCAAAATCTACCACCGGCGCTTCATCCGGACAGCGGCCTATCGAAACAAAGTCTGGCAGGTGTTGACGCGGGAATTTTTCAACCGCTGGGTAAAAGGTGATGCGGTAGTTTTGGATCTCGGCTGCGGATACGGGGAATTTATCAACAACATCCCGGCCAAACGGAAACTGGCGATGGACTTGAATCCCGACGCCCCGGCTCACCTCGAAAAAAACGTCGAGTTTCTGCATCAGGATTGTTCGTCGCCCTGGCCGCTGCCCGATAACAGCCTCGACGTCGTATTCACGAGTAATTTCTTCGAACATTTGCCGGACAAGGACTGCCTGAACCGCACGCTACGCCAGGCGCTACGCTGCCTGAAACCCGGCGGACAATTGATTGCGATTGGTCCCAACATCAAATTTCTCCACGGCGAATATTGGGATTTCTACGATCATCACGTTTACCTAACGGAAGCCTCGCTTGGCGAAGCAATGGAAATAGAAGGTTATCAGATCGATGTTTTACTCCCGAAATTTCTGCCGTTCACCATGGTGGCGGCGCCGGAGTACCCGATGTTTTTTGTGCGACTCTACATTGCGCTGCCCTTGCTTTGGCGCTGGCGCGGAAAGCAATTCCTGATCGTTGCCCGCAAATCGTCAGCCTGAACCGAAACCCCGCGGTCCCCCATGCCTTCACAGTCCCCTTTTCCCGCACCTTTGACGCTCTACAGCATCGTTATCCCCGCGCACAATGAAGAGGAATCCCTTCCGCCGACAGTGACCGACATCTATACGGTAATGGTGCGCGAGAACGTCCCGCACGAAATCGTGGTGGTTGATGACGGAAGTCGGGACCGTACGTGGGCCGTGCTGCAAGAACTCAAGAAAAAGATCCCCACGCTGGCTCCAGTGCAAAATAAGGGCCAGCATGGATTTGGTCGCGCAGTAATTCATGGACTGAAACACATGAAAGGAGACGCCTGCACCATCATGATGGCGGACGCGTCGGACTCCCCTGAAGATGCGGTTAAATATTGGCTCCTCCTTGCGCAAGGTTGGGACTGCGCTTTCGGCAGTCGCTTCGTCAAGGGAGGCAAGGTCATCGATTATCCCCGGGTAAAGCTCTTCGTGAACCGGTTGGCTAATTTTTTGGTCCGGATCGGATTCAACATTCCACTTAACGACACGACCAATGCCTTCAAAGCGTACCGACGGACAGTAATCGAAGGATGCCGGCCTTTTCTCGCGCCCCATTTCAATCTGACGGTCGAAATTCCCCTTAAAGCGATCGTTCGCGGCTATTCCTGGACGGTCATGCCGATTTCCTGGCAAAACCGGAAACACGGGGTGCCAAAATTGAAAATTAGCGAAATGGGCAGTCGTTACTTTTTCATCTGTGCTTATGTATGGCTGGAGAAGTATTTCAGCCGTGGAGACTACCGAAAACCGACCCCTCCGGGGGCTTAAAAACAGCTTGTTGTCGCGTAGCGAGCCGGCATACATGACGCCTCCATTATGATCTATCTGCTCGGCGGTTCCGGTTACGTAGGTTCGGCATATCAAGCGTTGCTTCAAAGCAAGGGCCTGCCCTTCCGCAACATACGGCGAGCCGATTTTGACTACACAAACCAAGCGGCGTTGACCGAGCTGCTTCGCCGGGAAAAGCCCGAATTTCTGATCAATGCGGCAGGGTACACGGGCAAACCCAACGTCGATGCCTGCGAACTGCATAAGGCCGATTGCACCATGGGCAATGCGGTGCTGCCCGGCGTTATCGCTCAAGCGTGCGCCGATGCAGACATTCCCTGGGGCCACGTTTCTTCCGGCTGCATCTACACCGGCGCCCATCCCGATGGCTCGGGCTTTAGCGAAACCGACACGCCCAATTTCTCGTTCCGCACGAACAATTGCAGCTTTTATTCGGGCACAAAGGCCCTCGGCGAAGAAGTCCTCTCGAACTTTTCCAACGTCTACATCTGGCGGCTGCGGATTCCGTTTAACGAAGTGGATAATCCGCGCAATTACCTGACGAAGCTCCTGCGCTACTCGACTCTTCTCGAGGCCACGAATTCCATTTCACAGCTGCAGGAGTTCGTCGGCGGCACGTTCGCTTGCTGGGAAAAACGAGTTCCGTACGGCATCTATAATGTGACGAACCCCGGCCAGGTGACCACGCACGAAGTGGTCGATCTCATCAAAAAGACCGGCGTCTCGAACAAAAATTTCCAGTTCTTCAAAGACGAGACCCAGTTCATGCAGACCGCCGCGAAAACGCCGCGTTCCAATTGCGTGATGAACTCCACGAAGCTCGCCAAGGCCGGTATCAAACTCACGGAAGTGCACGAAGCGATCGAACGCGATCTGCGCCGTTGGGTAAAAGCCGTCTGATTTTACCCCATGAACGTACTTGTCACCGGCGGCTGCGGTTTTATCGGTTCTAATTTCATCCGGCAACGGCTGAGCGAAAAAGGTTCGAAGCTGACCAAACTGGTTAACCTCGATGCGCTCACCTACGCGGGCAACCCGGCCAATCTCACCGATCTGGCGGGCGATCCCCGCTATGTTTTCGCCCACGGCGACATCGGCGATACCGCCCTCGTCTCCAAGCTGCTCAGCGAGCATGCCGTCGATACCGTGGTAAATTTTGCCGCGGAATCACACGTCGACCGCTCGATCGATTCACCCGAGCCGTTCATCCAAACCAACGTGGTCGGCACGCTTCGGCTGCTCAACTCTTCACGGTTATACTGGACAAAACTGCCGGAACCGAAAAAAGCCTCGTTTCGTTTCCTGCACGTGTCGACGGACGAAGTGTACGGCACATTGGGTCCGAAAGATCCTGCCTTTACCGAGGAAACGCCGTTCGCCCCCAATTCCCCTTACGCCGCTTCCAAGGCATCGAGCGATCACCTGGTCCGATCGTTCCAGCACACGTACCATTTCCCGACTCTCACCACCAATTGCTCGAACAACTACGGGCCATTTCATTTTCCGGAAAAGTTGATTCCGCTGGTGATTCTCAACGCTCTCGAAGGCAAACCGCTTCCTGTCTACGGCGACGGCCAGCAGATTCGCGACTGGCTCTACGTGGAAGACCACGCCGCTGCCATCTGGCTTGTCCTGCAGAAAGGCCGTCTTGGTGAAACTTACAATATCGGCGGACTGAACGAAAAACCCAACATCGAGATCGTGCAGACGATTTGCACCCTTCTCGATCAAAAGTCCCCCCGCACCGACGGAAAACCCTACGCTTCGCAGATCACCTACGTCGCGGATCGTCCCGGGCACGACCGCCGCTACGCGATCGACTGCACCAAGCTCCAGCAGGAACTCGGCTGGAACCCGGCGGAAAATTTCACAACAGGCATTGCGAAGACGGTGGACTGGTATCTGAAAAATCGTGCCTGGGCGGCCGATATCACCGCCAAAAAATACTCCCGCGAGCGTCTGGGAATAAAAGTCTAATCACTCATGAATCGCAAAGGCATCATTCTCGCCGGCGGCTCGGGCACGCGGCTCTACCCTCTTACCATTGCCGTGAGCAAGCAGCTCATGCCGGTATACGACAAGCCGATGATTTATTATCCGCTGTCGGTCCTCATGCTCGCCGGCATTCGCGAGGTGTTGATCATTTCCACGCCGCAGGATTTGCCGCTGTTTAGAAAACTTTTGGGTGACGGCGCCAACCTCGGTTTGAAGTTCAGCTACGCCGAGCAACCCAGTCCTGACGGTCTCGCCCAGGCATTTCACATTGCCGCCGACACCGGGTTTCTCACCGGAAAAGAACCGTCGGCCCTCGTCCTCGGCGACAATCTTTTCTACGGTGCAGAATTCGTCCAGTCACTCGCCGAAGCCGGCGCGCGCACCGAAGGCTCCACGATATTCGGTTACCACGTCGCGAATCCGACGGCTTACGGTGTGGTGGAATTTGCCAGCGACGGCCGCGTCCTTTCGCTCGAGGAAAAACCCTCCCAGCCCAAATCGAATTACGCCGTTCCCGGATTGTATTTCTATGACAAGGACGTCGTCGCACTGGCGCGCGACCTGAAGCCCTCAAAACGCGGTGAATTGGAAATCACGGATTTGAACCGCCTTTATTTGGAGCGCGGTGATTTACACGTCGAGCTCTTCGGCCGCGGCACGGCCTGGCTTGACACCGGCACGCACGATTCGCTCATCGAGGCCGCCCAGTTTGTGCACGTGCTCGAAAATCGCACGGGCCTGAAGATCGCCTGCTTGGAAGAGATCGCCTACAAACAAGGATGGATCGACCGCGCCGGTCTCGAAGCCAACATCAAGAAGCTCGGCAAATCCTCCTACGGCGAATACTTGAAGCGATTGCTCACCTGATCGGGCGGCGCTCTTGGGTAGATCCGACCTCCGGTGGCTTGCTCCGTTCCGGGTCAATGACGTTTAATGGTGGATCATTTTTCCCTGCAGCTCTCCGCGGGAGCGCAGGGTCCCGCGCTTTCCAGCAGGGGTTGCGGGTTCCGGCGATTTTTTGCTGAAATTTGATCTCTGCTTTCAACTGGGGATCAGCACACTGCCGCGATGCGCCTTGTGGCTGTTTCCATCGTCAAAAACGAAGCTGACATCATTGAAGCCTTCGTGCGCCACACCCACGCGTGGGTCGATCATCACCTGATTTTCGATCACGACAGCACCGACGGAACCCGCCAAATTCTCGGTGCACTAAAGGCCGAAGGACTTCCGATCACGCTTTTCACCGATGACGCTCTCGGCAATTTACAGCAGGCCCGAAGTAATCACCTGACGCGCCTCGCCGTTAAGGATTTCGGAGCCGATTGGGTGATCCCACTCGATGCCGATGAAATTCTCACCGGGCCAGGTCGCCTCGCTCTCGAAAGCACCCTGATGAGCGTTCAACCTGAACATGCTGCGAGTATCCTACTACTCAACTACTGCCCGACGCCGGATGACGATCTGACAATTTCCAACCCAATTCTTCGACTGCGTTATTGTCAGGCGTCCCCTCCCCGCACGAAAAAACTAATCGTTCCTGCTACACTTGCGCGGCAACCTGATATTTCCGCCGGCAAAGGTAGTCACGTTCTTTTTCGCGGCATCGTTCCGGTTCCTGATCAACCGCTGCCGGCCGGATTTTATCTCAGCCATCTGGCGTTGCGTTCCCCTCAACATCAAGCGCTGCGGGTCATTCTAGCCGAACTGCAAAAATTGAGCCGTGGAAAAGCTCACGCCGGGCTGGATGTTCATTACCGGCTCGGCTTCCAGTTACTTTCGGAGGATCCGGAACTTTTTTTTGCCACCGTCAACTCACCTCAAGCTTCGCTTAAATTTCAGCCGATCGAATACCGGGGCACGCCACTGGATGCCAGGTGCGCGTTGAACGACTGGAGCCGCGTGGCGCGCGCTCTCCTCCCTTATCTGGAAAAACTCGCGTCCAGTCATGGCAGCCTCGTCGATCGCGTGCAAAGTGACATTTTGGAATCCTCCCAGTCAGAGCCAAAAATCCGAGAACTAACGAAATTGGAAATTCCGTCATTCGAGAACAGAAGTGACGTCGAACCATTTTACGGATTCACTCCTGTGTCCGGCTGGGGTCATGAAGAAGGGCCAATTCCTGAAGCGTTTTTGCCGGTTTTCCATTGGGGATATGCGCCTGCGACACATCTTGTCATTGATTCAATTCACGACCGCACGGCACGCCTCATCGCGAATGGCCTTACTTATTCGGAAGGCCAGCATGTTCGAGTAGAACTGAATGGTGTCACGCTATTTGACCGGTCGTTTCCCCGTACAAATCAAAAGGAAAAAATGACTGCTCTCCTTCCCCTGAGGGCGGGGAAAAACGATCTGTTGTTTCACTACAGCCAAGCCCTTGTCACCGACTACGACGCTCGAAAACTTGCCGTGATCTTCCTGACGCTGCGGGTGACGGACTCGGAGACGCCTTAATATGCAGGTATCGTTCATCGTACCGCTTTTTAATTGCCTGGCGCTCACCCAGGCGATGCTTACGAGCCTGCGCGAAACATTGCCGGCCAATATGGCGTGCGAAATCATTTTCGTCGACGACGGCAGCACCGACGGCACGCGAACGTGGCTGCAGGAGTCTGGATTTGTCAATGGATCATCGGTTGGCTCGATGGTGTGTCGCGCCATTCTCAACGAGAAGAACAGCGGTTTCGCCGCCACCTGCAACCGCGGCGCCCGGGAAGCGCGCGGCAAATTTATTTTTTTTCTGAACAACGATCTGGTGATGCTGCCGCACTGGCTTGAGCCGATGCTGGACGTTTTCAGCAGCTGTGAAAACACGGGGATCGCTGGCAACGTCCAGATCAATCACGCCACCGGGGAAATCGATCACACCGGAATTTTTTTCAATTTCAAAGGGAAGCCGGAGCACGACACCACCCGGCCGCTGTTCGAACGACTCAAAGGACATCGCTACGTGACCGCAGTGACTGGTGCCTGTCTCGCCGTGCGCGGAACGACGTGGCGCCAACTCGGAGGTTTTGACGAGGGATTCAAAAATGGCGCCGAAGATGTCGACCTGTGCCTTCGTGCCGAGGCCGCAGGACTGCAGAACACCGTGTCGTTGCGCAGCGTCGTCCGGCACCACATCAGTCAATCCATCGGACGCAAACTCCGCGATGAGCAGAATACCCACCGACTCGTGCAAAGGTGGCGGCAGACCATCGCGCAAAAAATCATGCGCCGTTGGTGCTGGCGTTATCTTGAAATTTACTGGCCGGATCCACGTGATTTTCCCGACCCGGCGTTTGCCCGGCACGCATTCTATCATATCCTTCACTTGCAATCTCGCGCTCCCGTTGAGGCAACCGTCTGGGCTCAACAGGCAATCGACGTGGAATTGAGTCGCTGGGAAGAACTATCCCACAAGGGCAATACTGCCCCGTCAGACCGGGGATAAAGCCGAAACCATGCTGCCTACGAAGCAGGTCCGCCCCGCTCGACTGAGCGCACCACCGATTGTGGCCGGCGATTAACGGTGAGAAACATCCGGCCGACATATTCTCCGATCAGGCCGAGCATCACCAGCTGCGCCCCGGAGAAAATCAACAGCGACGCCATCAGGGAACCCCACCCATAATCGGGACCGCGATTGCTCCAGCGCAGATAGAAAACAACCGCCAGTCCGGAGAGCCCCGCCACCGCCATGATCAACCCGAGTAGCGTAGCCAGTCGCAGCGGCATCACGGAAAAATTGACGAGCGTACTCATCCACAAGCGCAGGAGCCTCCGGATTGTATAGCCACTCTGACCCGCCAACCTCGCCGCGTGCTGCACCTCCAGCGCCTCCACGTTTTGCGTCACCTGCAAAATAAGTCCATCGACATACGGAAAAGGTCCCTCATGCGTCGCCACCTCGCGGGCTACAAATGCACTGACGCATCGAAAACTGGATAAATAAAAACCCTTCGGTTTATCGAGCACCCAGTCGGTGATGCGATTGGTGAACCAACTCCCCAGGTTTCGCCAACCGGCATGCTGTTTCTCGGAATAGTGTCCGTACACGACATCGAGACCGGACTTTTTCGCGTGTTGCCAGAGGCGGATCGCTTCCGCTGGTGGGTTCTGCCCATCGTCATCGAGATTCACCACATAACTGCCACGCGCGTGGCGGTAACCGGTAAGCACTGCGTTGTGCTCACCATAATTCCGGGCGTGATTGACGAAAATAATCGGGACTCGCGCATCTCGCACCAGCTCGCGGCAAATTCCCGCCGTCGCGTCGCGGCTCCCATCATTAATCAAAATAATCTCATGCCCGCCTTCGACCGACAGAGCCTCTATCTCCTTCACCAAGGAAACAATGGTTTCTGCACTGTAATAAAGAGGTACGACGAAGCTAAGAGCGGGGTTCATGGACAACGGTGGCCTGATGATCTGACGGTTTTCTTGCGACAGTCAGCACCGAAGTGCCGAATGGCAGCCGCCCGCCGAGCGAAATCCAACCGTGCTCGATGGCCATCAATCCATTGAAGAAGGCTTCGACTGGACCAGGAAACGCCTTGACGTCGCTGGCCGTCGACGATGGCGACGGCAGCAACTTGCGTTTCAACACCGCCAGCGGAAACGGAAGAGTGTTCCAATACGTGCTGCTCAGGATCTCAAAACCCGCTTCACGCAGCAGCTGGCTAACTTCATCGCGGGTGTAACGTTTCAAATTCGCGACTTCCCGATCGTGGTACGAGTACAGCCATTGATACGCCGGCATCGTCAATACCATCAGTCCGCCTAGACGAAGGCATCGATAAAACTCCCGGACCGCAACCGCCGGACTGGGGACCTGGCAAATCACGTCGCATGAAACAATCGCGTCAAAACTGGCAGTTGGGAAAGGCAGTGACAAAACTGATCCTTCCACAATTCCGGTTCCCGTCCGCTCCACAGCCAGCGCACAAGCCACCGGCGAGAAATCCACTCCCGTCAAATTCCACGACGGATGGGTGTTTTTCAGTTTTCGCAGCAGACCGCCGGTACCGCAGCCGGCATCGAGCAGCTTGATGATTTTGTTTTTTTCCCCGGCGAGACGCGAAAGGCTTCTCCCCACATGCCGGTGCAAAGCGCCGTAATACCACATGCCGTCCTCCACCTCCGCCATTTTCCGATATTCGCTGGCTTGCATGGAAGGTGGTAAATCAGTTGTCGCCGAGAGCGCGCATTTCGAATCCATAGAGCGCAAACGCAAGCTTCCGGTCATCTCCGCCACCGGGCACACCGTAGTCTCCGGCCAGCGTCAGGGTGGATTGTCCGGGTGGTAAATAAAAACTCTCAAACTCAACCACCTGGACGGACGACTTATCCACCGAGCGATTGGAAAGGGATTGCTCATTGAGTTTAAGCGTCAAGTCGCGGGACAGAAATGCCTGGAGCAATAATCGCAGCCGGACCCGGACCGGTTTCTCCGTGGGATTAGTCGCGACAATCCGTCCATTTCCATCACACCAGCGCCAGCGGCGCGGGCCTGATCGTTCCTCCGCATACCATCCGTCTCCGTAGTCAAGTTGCATGAGTCCGGGAGCTGCCACCCGGGCGAGAAAAAAACGGCTGTTAAACTGGACGAAGTCTTCGGGTCGAACCGGCACACTATGGAGAAGACTGTCGCTCAAATTCCATTCCCCACGAAGCGGAGTATCGTGCCTGCCCTCGTAGGAATGTGTAAGAAAATATTGGGGCCGCTTGAGCAAAAACGCGTTCGCCCAGAGACGGCTCCAATAGTCGTCCACCAACATATTAAACGATGAGAACCGGTCGTCTTTCTCCAACAGTTCCAGCTCGGAGATATTACGCGTCACCCTCAACGGAGGAACCGCCATCTGCCTTCTGAAATGCTCATCACGCGACAGGTTGAAAACCAAAACGACGGTCATCAAAAACGCCGCTGCAGCCCGCACCGCAAACGTTTTCCACCGCAAAGTGGGCAGCCAGGCGAGCAAACCTGCAAGCAAGCATGGCAGAAAAACCGCGACAAGTTTGTAGGCATCGTAGCTCGCGTTGGCTCGCACGCGCGATTCCCGCGCCAGCATGGTCCACCCCACCATCACAGGTACAACCAATGCAAGCGACGCCCAAGCCGCCGGCTTTTGCCGGAGAAACAACGTCCAAAGACCCGCGAGCCAGAGACTGATCGTTGCCACACTCAGAATTATTCGTATCGCCCAAGGCCAAGCATTCAGCGAGGAATCGCGCAAGAGTCCCAACAAACCTTCCGGGGAAAACAAGGGCATCGCCCAGCCGAAGTTGTATTCGTGGAAAAGACTGAATCGCTCCACCAACCCATCGAATCGTCCCCAAAAAATCGCGGCACATGAGATCAACGCGAGACTGGTCATCGCCAAAACCAGTCCGATCGAGCGCCGCTGTCGGGGTATCCGCCACTGCGTCAATAACCAAGCTCCTCCGGGGGCAAGACAGACCGGAATAATAAAATTATAGCTTCCGGCCAACAGCCAGAAGGCCACTCCCACCATCGGCATGAACGACCAGACGGTCGGTCCTCTCAGGACAATCCGGCTCGCACCGAATATTGCACAGGTCAGCAATCCGATGCCATGAGCCGCATATAGTTGTCCCAACTGACCATGATAGACGGCATACGCATTCAGTGGCGAAAGCGCGTAGACCGCCAAAAAAAACAACAACCACATCCCTTTCAAACCCACCGCAATCCGACCAAGAAAAAAGACCAGGGGAAGATTCAACAACAGTACCACCACAGCCGACACACTGACCAATCGATACGACGGAACACCAAAGACTGCCGCATTGTGAGCGATGAGGGCCGATGGCGTGAAATGATTAAGTCTTACCCAAAAATCGAAAAAATAGTCCGCCGACCGAACTTTCGTAACTTCGGGCAATCCCAAAAAACCAGTCCGGTCATCGCGCGAAAATTCCTGAAAAACGCGTGCGCCTGCCGCGTAGTCCGCCTGATCGCAATTTCCCAGTGAACTCGTGGTCAGCCCCGAGCCTGACTTCGTCATCGGCGCGAGAAAAAACCAACCCGTAAAAACTGCGATAATCGACAAACCGCCGAATCTCCACATCAAAGGTCCCTTATTCTGAACGATTCCCACCGCTAACAGCGTCAGGGGAATTAACTCGGTCCACCGGGCATAAACTTCGGTTCCGGCCACCGAAGTATGCACTCCGGCCCACACCACCGCTGATTGCAGCGCAAAGCCGAACCCCGGAGCAAACAACCAGGCCCACCGCCGCCAAAATCGGGGTAAGGAAATCAAAGCCAGCCCAAGGCCCCAAAAGCAGGTGTGTGCGACCAACCCGATCGCCGTGAGGTAATATAACATTCGGTGGCGGAAAACATCGCAGCCCATTCACCACGAGTGAAGCGAAAAGGCGGCTCCATGAGTTCCAGATTTACAACCCCGACTGGGTCAGTGATAAAGCGCGCCCCGCCTGTATGCGCCCTTCACGTCCACCCAAGTTCACCGGCCTATTTTTTGACGAAACAGCGGAAAACTCAGCCTGGATCCGGGAACGTGGAACGCTCCATCTCCCGCCCTTGGCAAACGCACGCGAGATCGCGATCATTGGAGAGATGCTTCCCCCCGGAAACTCAGGGGGTTCCGAGGGGAATCTCGGCTTGGAAATCAAAATTGACGGTCGTTCGCTTTTCACCGGAACGAAAATCAAGACGGGCCCTTTTCGAATCGAGGTTCCCTGGTCGCATAACAGCACATTCTCATCCCACGAAATTGAGCTGCGGCTCTGCGGCGTGACCAACAGCAATTTTCTGGCCTGGCTCGGCCGGATTACCGGCTTTGGCTTTCTTCAAATCTGGCGGACGCAGCCGCGAAACCGTCGCCTGCGCATTCAACGCATCGAAGCTGGCGGACAGGTGCTCTACGATTTTTCCAACCGCTCCTCCCCGTGGAATACTGCCATTGCCCGCAGTACGATCCGCCTCGGCCTTAATTTGGTCGGCTATTTTCGCGCGGTACTGGGCATTGGTGAATCGGCACGTTGCGCCGCACGGTCAGCAGATGCGGCCGGAGTCGGCGTTGCGCTGGTCGACTTAAAGCTCCACACAAAAAACCCTCTCGTTGACAGCTCTTTCAACTCCCGTCTCCAGACCGACAATCCTTACCCGGTAAATGTGTTTCATCTCGATGCTCCCGCTGCCCGCGACATCGATCATCATCACGGACAAGCCTTTCGTTCCGAAAAGTATAACATCGGATATTGGGCTTGGGAACTACCCGAATTTCCGGACTCCTGGGTGCATTTCGCCGAATACTTCGACGAGATTTGGGCGCCTTCCCACTTTGCGGCCGATGCGATTGCACAAAAAGTTGCGGTTCCTGTGCTAACGATGCCTCATTCCATCTCGTTTTCCCGCCCGGTCGGGGACTTCCGCTCGAAGTTCGCGCTGCCCGGGGACAAATATCTTTTCCTTTTCCTGTACGACCTCAACTCGTACTCCGAACGCAAGAATCCTGTCGCTGTCATCGATGCCTTTCGTCGTTCGGGCCTCGCAGGAAAAGGAGCCGGGTTGGTAATCAAAGTCCACAATGTGGAAAGCAATCCCACCGATTTTGACCGCCTGCGTGCCGCGACCGCATCGCTGCCTGATACCATTTTGATCACCCAAACTTTGTCGCATGCGGAAATCTACGAGCTCGAAACCGCTTGCGATTGTTTTGTCTCCCTCCACCGCTCCGAAGGGTTTGGCATCGCAGTCGCAGAGTGCATGTTTTTGGGCAAACCAGTGATTTCGACCGACTGGTCTGCCACCAAGGAATTCGTGAACGCCGACAATGGTTGTCCCGTGCGGTGTGAACTGGTCACCCTTGAACGCAACCACGGACCCTATGCCAAAGGCCAGACTTGGGCGTCACCCGACATCGATCATGCTGCGGAATGGATGAAACGACTTTTTCACGATCCGGCCCTCGGAAAGAGTTTGGGAATTGCGGCCCGCGAAACCATCGAAAAAAATTATTCCCCGGCGGCCATCGGGGCACGATATCGGAAACGCCTTGAAGCGATCGCAGGATGGTAAAAGCACTCGTCCATCGCCGGATGATCTGCTTCAAAGCGACAATCGAAAATCGCCAGTCTCGTTCTGGATGCTTGTTCTGAATCGATAAAACCTCACGATTTCCCGACCTTTCTAAACCACCATTACCAATCCGCCGCTTCGAATGCCTCAAATCCCACCCAGACAAATTCAATCAGGCACCATTCTTGCCGTCTGGATTGCATTGGTTGTTTCGTTCGCCGCCGCGGGGTACGATCAATATTTCCGGACCAATTACCTCGAAAAAGGCGATATCGCGGTAAATGCACTGCAGACTGACAATGCGAAACACTTTCGGGAACTCTACGGCAATTATTCCCGTTTCGAATTCAATCATCCCGGTCCGGCTTTTTTCTACGTTTATGGTGCCGGAGAACGAGTCCTGCACGACTGGTTGAAAGTAACGCCAACCCCGGGAACTGCGCATCTTTTCACATCGATGTGCCTGCAAAGCGCTTTTTTTGCGCTGAGCCTGGCGTTGATCGCGGCGCATGTACCGCCACGGATATGGCTACCGATGGCACTGCTCGGTGCCGCGCTTTACTTCGGACCGCTGCGAGACCCTTTCATGAGTATCTGGCCTCCGCATGTGCTACTCATGCCGTTTTTATGCTTCCTCGTAGCCTGCTGCTCAGTGGGTACTGGTCGCGTTGACCACTTCCCATTTATGGTGCTGGCCGGTGGTTTTCTTTTTCATGGACACGTCGCGCAGCCGCTTTTCGTCGGAAGTCTTGGCGGCCTGGCCATGTTCCTTTGCGCACGCCACGAGCGAAGAGCTTCGCCTGATCTAGCCTGGCGCGGGCATATTGCGCGCAACCGAAAAACAATCGTTGTTTCCAGCGTCCTTCTGAGCCTGTTTTTGTTGCCGATTTTTATTGATGTCGTGACCGGCGGCACCCGCAGCAACATCGCGACAATTATCGGCCGGTTCTATGCGAACACCGGTGATAGTAAAAGCATCCTGCAATCGTTCCTCTATTTCGTATCCTTCGCCACGCCTGCACAGAACCAGGATGAGATATTCACGACGATGGGCCCGCAAGTCGGCTCCTTGTTCGGTCTTTATTACGGCCGTCTCATCTTGTGGGGGTTTTTGTTTTTCGCGGTGCCTTTCCTCGGTTGGATTTTCCGTGCCCGGCTGCCGGAGGATGAACGCCGGTTTCTTTTCACCTCGCATCTGTTTGTCCTGGTCGCAGTGGCCGGATGCGTGCTCTGGGGAATCGCCCAGGCCGGCCCCATGTGGCAGTTTAACGGCTACTTTTACTACGGTCTCTATTTTTTCGTGTTTCTGCTCGCATTGGGTTGGTTGGACGGACTCATCCGACACCAAGGGAGTGTTGCCCTGGCATCGGTCCTGTTTGCTGTCGCGGCGATCGCATATACCTGGTCGTTTCGGCTGCCGCGTTGGTCGGAGGCCGAAACAGGCATGGTGGCCAAAGTCGCCGTCGATCGAGCGCTTCAAGGCGGCGACGCTCGCGGGAAACTACTTGTTTTCGAACACAAGGACTGGCCGGCGGTCGCGGGTGTCGCCCTCGATTTACAAAGGCGGGGATTCGATTTCTACATGGCACCGTGGTGGCAATTCATGTTTGGGATCCGCCACCAACTCACCCGGCTCGGACCCGCACCGGAAGATGCTGCGCAAGTATGGTGGTTAACGAACCCCGGGCCCGGTGGGATTCCCGTTTCTCCGACTCTCAGTATTTTTACTGAGCCTGCCCCGATCAATCCATCGGGAGATGAAATCCGATTCCGCGGAGGCGATAATGGCTTCCGTTATGTGGTATCCGGAATCAACGCCGGAGTCGCGGAATTTGCATGGTCTGAACTTCCCCGTCTGGTGATGCTGTTTGCCCCACAACCCGCCACGCGTGACGTGCGCGTCACCATTGACGCCCAGACAGCGCAACGCGATGGGAGCGGGGCACGTCCTCAGGCGAGCATCGTATTGTATAACAACAAGGAAATTGGCCGGGTTACAGTGACTGAACGTACCTCAGTCACCGTCACCATCCCGCGCGAACTTTGGAACAGCTCCCCGCGCGGCAAGCTGGAACTCCGTTTTCCTGACGCTCTTCCCAACAACGACTACAAACGCCCGCGGCATGTCTGGTGGACATCGTGGGGGCTGTGGTCCGTTAGATTCGACCCCAGTCCCTGACTTGCGGGCGCTCGAGCTAAGGCTGCAAGGTGATCTGCCAGATCGTCACTCCTTTGACTTCGATTACCTTGCGCCACTCTCCCGGCAGGCGCTGAATCCGAACGTCGTCGTATTCGAAAGGGAAAAGAGCCGCATAAAGGGGACGGCCGCTCTGTCGTAATGCCACGGCCAGTTTGGCTGCGTCGGGCGGATCAACCATGTCCCAACGCAAGATCGGCAGATCGGTATAATAATAAAAAGACGAGCTGAGTTGCATCACCGCGATCAACGAGCCGGAAGGTAAATTCTGTTTAGCCCAATCCGTCACTGCGACGTACGGCTCCTGGTACTCTTTCAAGAGCATGAAGTGCCTCTCACGCGCCACTTCAACGCATCCTTTGACCGAGCCGCCCACCACGAGAAGACCCGCGACGATCCGTCCAAAATTTCGAGCGAACGCCGGAAGCCGGTCGAGCACCGCGTCGAGCCCTGCCACTCCCAACAACACCAGCGCTGGGAAAGCCGGGAGAAGAAAACGGAGAAACCACCACGTTTGAGACGTAAATTCGTAAAAGGCATAGAACACAAAAAATATCAGCGCCCACAAGATGCAGGCGCAGTATTCGCGCGGCCATTTTCGCCAGGGTAGCCACGGCAAAAGCACCAGGCCCAGAAACATGATGGGCAACGCGTAGGGCAGCGTCTCTTTATAATTAGTCAAACTCAGGGAAAAAAAACGACGCTCAAACACGCTGAAAATCGGCCCATAACCGGAGCGCAATGCTCCTCCGTACATGAAGTGATTATAGACTGCATTCAGCAATGCGCCAGGAACGCCTCCGAGAGCGGCCCACCACAGGTTGCGCCAATTCCATATTACCAGGATTAAGACAGGCAGCATGATGACGTTGGCCGGACGGACCAGAACCGCCACCGAAAATGCCATTCCGCACAGCAGCCCATACCACCAGTTTCGTCTGGCTCTCATTGCCGCCAAAAATGCGCCGGCACACCATGCCGTCGCTACCGTGTCACTCATCGGAATAAACGAAGTATATAAAAACAACGGGGAGACGGCGAGAGTTGCCGCTCCGGTCGCGGCCAGCACCGGACTGACATCCAGTTCACGCGCACATAAATAGCAGAGCACCACTGCAGCCACCGCACTGAGTACGACGACAAGTAGCGGCCCCCAATGCCACCCGGCGATCAGTCCACCGATGGCGTAATGAATGGGCAGACCGACTGGATAAGTGGGTCGCAATATTGTCGTTCCTTCCTCCGCTTCATAACCGAGCGGAGTTTCCATCCACACATTACGCGCAGCAAACTCGGGTACGGTTCGGAGTGTAGTGACCAGTTTTCCCTGACTGAGCAATCGTGCGCTCCCCAAGTATCCCCCCGAGTCAGCCCCCGCCGCCACGGGCGCATGATTTGCTCCAAGGAAAATGCCGTAGCCCACAAGCACGAGCACGCAAAACCACCGGGCCCATTGCGCGCGTGCCAACTCTGAAAATCGAATCCAGCTGATCATTATTTCCAGCCAAGGTGACAACTCAGAGCGAATCAACTTCCTAAAACAAAATTCCCACAGGGTGCACGGTCTTGCCAAAGTCATCGTCTTCCGGTCAGTTGTGAGCGTCACATGTTTTTTTTTGACGCCACCCATACCAGCCACACGCACGCGCAAACGGGCATTCAGAGGGTGTGTCGCTCATTGTTTGCCAATCTGGCACGCAACCGACCGGTCGCCGGAATCTGTTACGACCCCTACCTGTCGTCCTGGCGGACTTTAAACGAAACTGAAATTGCCACGCTTCAACCCGGTCAAAAATCGAATGGGTCGCGCAGTGCCAAATGGCCGCTTCGTCAGCGTACCGCCAGCTACGCGCAACGATTGCTCGGCCGGAAAGGATCGCTGCCGAAGTCTTCCGGCTTTATTGCCCCGGAACTTTTCTCCACTAAAGTTTCCTCACATTTAAGTGAAGTTTTCTCCGTTACCGAGGGTCCAAGAATCGCGATTTTTTATGATGCCATTCCGCTGAAGTTCCCGGAGCTGACTCCCGCAGGTACCGTCGCGCGTCTGCCTGGTTATCTGCGCGAATTGCTCCAGTTCGACGGCATCGCGGCGATTTCCAAGGATTCAGCAACGAGTCTGAAAGACTATTGGGCATGGCTTGGCGTGCGCCAACATCCGCCTGTGCATGCGATTCCCTTGGGTGTGGATCAGATCGACGCAAACAGCGTCGGGCCGTCTGTTGCGACCCCGGCGGCCGGCGTCCCGCGCGTTTTGAGCGTGGGAACGATCGAAGGCCGGAAAAATCACCTCGCTCTCCTCGACGCAGCGGAAATTCTCTGGTCTGAAGGATTGGTTTTTGAACTGGAGCTGCTTGGGTTGGCGCGTCACGACACCGCGTCGAAGGCCTTGAAAAAAATCGACGCACTGAAGCGATCCGACCGTTCTCTAATCTATCGCGGAAGTGTGCCTGATCGCGAATTGGAAATCGCCTATCGGCAGTGCGCGTTCACCGTTTACCCATCTCTTATCGAAGGATTCGGCCTTCCAGTAATCGAAAGCCTCCAATATGGCCGGCCCTGTGTTTGTTCGGGTCACGGCGCTCTCGCTGAATCTGCACTCGGTGGCGGCTGCATTACCCTTGAGTCAGTAAATGCCGCGAGTCTTGCCGATGCCATGCGCCGACTTTTAAAAAATCCGGTTGAACTCAACGACCTCGTCACGGGGGCGCAAAGCCGGCGGTTCAAATCCTGGAATGAGTATGCACAGAATTTGACCGCGTGGATGGAATCACTTCCACGCCGGACGTAGCTGGTCCTTTGCGGTTGCTAAGCACTGCCAACTGACGTGTATTGCAGGCCCAGTTTCCATGGCTCTCTCTCTTTTCACCCGGAACAAAAAAGCGATCGTCGAACGCGCCCAGGACGACTACGCGACCAAGATGCGCCTGAAGTACAAACCGTACTATCACGCGATGGACTCGCAGCGCGGCACGCACATCCAGTTGCAAGGTCGCGACATGGTGATGCTTTCAAGCAACGACTACCTCGGGCTGTCCTTTCATCCCAAAGTCATCGAAGCCTGCGGCGAAGGCGCCAAAGCCTGGGGCTCAAGTACCACGGGAGCGCGCATCTCCAACGGCTCACGCGCTTTTCACGTGGCGCTGGAGGAAAAGCTAGCGGCATTTCTCGGCCGTGAAGCATGTCATGTTTCGGTTGCAGGCTATGTTTCTTGCTGCTCTGCAGTGGCGTCGTTTGCCCAGAAAGGCGACGTCGTGTTCGCCGATAAAAACATTCACTCATGCCTCTGGGACGGCATTCGTCTGTCAATGGCCACGCCGGAACGATTCAGCCACAACAACCCGGAAGACCTCCGGCAGATAATCAAAACGGTACCGCATTCCGTCCCTAAAATGCTGGTGGTGGAAGGAGTGTATTCGATGGAGGGTCACGTATGCCGTCTGCCCGAACTCGCCCAGATTGGCGAAGATAACGGCTGCTTTACCGTGCTCGACGACGCCCACGGTTTCGGGGTGCTGGGCCGTCAAGGCCGGGGCACCGTCGACCACTTCCAGATGAACGACAAAGTCGACATCCTGTGTGGCTCGATGTCGAAATCGCTCGCCAGCACAGGCGGATTCGTGAGCGGCTCGCGCGAACTGATCGAGTATCTCCGCACCAATTCCAAACAGACTCTTTTCAGCGCATCGATCAGTCCGAGTCAGGCCGCTGCCGCTTCGGCATCGCTCGACGTGATGCAAGCGGAACCCCAGCATTTGCAGCGTCTCTGGCGCAACACCAAGCGATATCGCGAAATGCTTAAAGGCCTCGGACTCGATACGTGGGAGAGCGAAACCCCGGCCGTGCCGATCGTTCTTGGCTCGAAGGAACTCGTTTATCGCTTCTGGCAGGCATTGCTCGAAAAAGGCGTGTTTACGGTAATGTCGATCGCGCCGGCAGTGCCTCCGGGTAAGGATTTGATTCGCACGGCGGTTTCGGCGCTGCATAGCGACGAAGATTTGGAAAAAATCGCGGCGGCGATGGCTTACGCGGTCAAGCAAATGTAGGAAGCATCGTGGGGATAGCCCCGTTGACAGGAACGCTCGGGCTACCCTAGCCTTTTGGGATGGATCGACCCGCCTATCTGCTCGAATTTGAAAAGCCACTGCGTGAGCTGGAAAAGCAGTTGGAAGCCCTTCACCAGCAATCGCTGGAGAACAACATCGATATGTCGTCTGAACTGGCGACGATTGAAGCCAAAATCGAGACCACTAAGCGGGACATTTATACGAATCTCACGCCTTGGCAGCGCGTCCAGGTCGCCCGTCATCCCAAGCGGCCTTACGCTTTGGATTACGTCTCGGCGCTTTTTACGGATTTCCAGGAATTGCATGGTGATCGGCAGTTCAACGACGACCGGGCCTTGATCGGCGGTACTGCCTTTTTCGAAGGGCGCCCGGTCATGATTATCGCCCAACAGAAAGGCCGCGATACGAAGGAAAACATCGTCCGCAACTTCGGCATGCCGCAACCCGAGGGTTATCGCAAAGCGCTTCGCTTGATGAAGCTCGCAGAGAAATTCCACCTGCCGGTGATTTGCTTTATCGACACTCCCGGCGCCTATCCCGGCGTGGAATCTGAAGCCCGTCACGTTTCCGAGGCAATTGCCGTCAATCTCCGCGAGATGGCGATGCTCAAAACGCCATCCATTGCCATCGTCATCGGTGAAGGTGGCTCCGGCGGTGCCCTCGGTATCGGTGTAACCGATCGTGTGCTGATTTTCGAAAACTCCTACTACTCGGTAATTTCTCCCGAAGGCTGTGCTGCGATCCTCTGGAAAGATCGCGCCAACGCCCCAAAGGCCGCGGAAGCGCTGAAGTTCAACGCGGCCGACCTGCTGGGCTTTGAAGTTGTCGACGAAGTTATTCCTGAGCCGCTCGGCGGAGCGCACAACGACCCGACCGCCGCCACCGACGCCTTGAAAATCGCTCTGGTGCGGCATCTCGGTGAACTCACGCCCAAGAGTACCGAGAAACTGCTCGACGAACGTTACGAACGATATCGCGAGTTGGGCGAATATCGCGAAACCGTCGCGAAGTAAGCGCTTCGGACGCTTGCCGCTCTCATGGGAGATTGTGCCAGCCAAACCAACCGTCTCCGTGTCGTTCTACACCCGCGATGCATTGATCCAGGCCGTCGCGAACGGCGGATTATTTGAATATCTGTTTTTCTGGGGTCATCGAAAATCCACGGATTTCGGCGTCACCAAATCGTGCTTCAGCCAATGGTACGAAGCGCCGTTTCGAATCGAGGGTGAGATTTTTCGCACAGCGGAACACTACATGATGGTGCGCAAAGCGCGTTTATTCGGTGATGAGGGCGTTGCAAAAGCCATTCTGGGTGCGACCACTCCGAACGACGCAAAATCCCTCGGCCGGAAAGTACACGGCTTCTCCGAACAAACGTGGCTCAATCATCGGGAAGAGATTGTTCTCACGGGAAACGCCGCAAAATTCGGCCAGCGTCCGGATCTCAAAAATTTTCTTTTAGGTACCGAAGGCTCCATCTTGGTGGAAGCAAGTCCGGTGGATCCCACCTGGGGCATGGGTATGGCCCAGGACAATCCGCTGGCAACTTTCCCAGCTTCGTGGCCCGGCCTCAATTTACTTGGATTCGCTTTAATGAAAGCACGTGATCAGCTGCGGCAAAGTTCCTGAACGCTGCCACGCTCGATCACCAATGCGAACCTCACCGTGATCCGCGAACATGACGGCCTTGCTGGGTTTTTGTCCTGTAGGAGCGGCTTTATGCCGCGATCAGCGGGTTCGATCACGGCATAAAACCGCTTCTGCAATAAATATCACCGGAGCCGTTCGACGGAGCTCACGGTCTGCAACGAGCTCCGGGGTATTAGACCCAATGGGAATAAACTATATAGGGCAAAATAGCTTCGTGGGTTTTCAGCACCATTCGGTTGCGAAAAAACGGTTGCCCGTCGCAAATCGAAACGACTCGACGGAGCGACGCTCCGATGCACTGTGGCGACAGATCATGCTCTGTCGCGTTCGCGTTTTTCTCCTTCCAATCCTCGTCACCCTGCTAGTCGCGTTGGGTTTTTCGGGGTGTCGTTCGCCTGGAAACGCGCCCCAATCCGCTCCTACACCACAAGCACCGGCAGTTTCGCTTCCGCCGCTTAAGTCGCTTCCGCCAGTAACGTCGATTCCTGCGCCGCCGACTTCATCGACCCTCATGCTCGGCATCGACGTGTTACAGGCCGAAGGTTTCGCCGCACTGACGGGCAAACGCGTCGGATTGCTGACGCATCCCGCCGGCGTGAATCGTTTTGGCAAAAGCACCATCGAAGTCCTGCGCCGTGCGCCAGGAGTGAAATTGGTCGCACTCTATGCGGTGGAACATGGCCTATACAACGAGCAGCCGGCCGAAACGCCATTTCCCGACCAGATCGACCGGCGAACGGGACTGACCGTGTACTCGCTCTACAACGGAAAGACGAAAAGCTTCGTTCCCACCCGCGCCCAGTTGAAAAACATCGATGTGCTCGTGATCGACCTGCAGGACATCGGGACCCGCAGTTACACTTTCACGGGGGCGATGAAGTCCGCGATGGAAGCGTGTTTCAATAACGGCAAGGAGGTGATCGTCCTCGACCGGCCGAATCCACTCGGTGGGCTAAAGGTGGATGGACCGCCGATTGATGCCCAATGGATGAGCGATGTGGGACGCTTCCGCGTTCCGTATGTTCATGGTCTTACGATCGGCGAACTCGCGCTGATGGCCAAAAATCTCGCGCCACCCAGCGGCCTGGCAATTTCCGCTTCGGCGCGCGCACGCGGAAAACTCACCGTAATTCCGATGCGCGGCTGGCGCCGGACCATGCTATGGGAAGACACCGGGCTGACCTTCGTGCCCACCTCGACCCACATTCCCGATGTCGAGACCTGCGAGGCGTACCCGATGACCGGACTCGGTTGCATGATCGGCGGTTTCCGCAACGGCATCGGCAACCGGTATATTTTTCGCGGGCTCAGTCATCCCGCTCTGAAAGCCGACGCACTTGAGCGCAGTCTTCGCGCGTTACAGGTTCCGGGTTTGGGTCTAACCCGCGTCACGGTGCCCTCGAGTAAACCCGGTCAACCTCCGACGGCGGGCTTTCTGATTTCCATTGCCGATCGCGGTGCGTGGCGTCCCACCGAACTCAACTTCCGCCTGATGAAACTCACGTGTCAGCTCGAACGGAAAAATCCATTTGCCGCCATGTCGCCCGCGATGAGACGTACTTTTTTGATCCACATGGGTTCATCGGCTTTTCTCAACGATCTCGTCACCAAGGGAGCCAAAATCGATATTGATCGCTGGCTCAGCCTCTGGCGAACCCAAGCCGATGTCTTCCAGGCGCAGAGTCAGAAATACTGGCTGTACCGCTAGTCCGGTGTCGTAGCTCCACAAAAAACAGGGCCACAAAATGCACAGAAGGCGCAAAAAAAGAGAGGGTCCGTCTTCTGCGCTTTTTGAGCTTTTTGTGGCCAATCTGCACGACAGCGCTGACTTCAGTCAGTCAACACCGGCGGCGGATGGACAAACTCAAACAAACTTTCCGTTGTGCAGAAACTGCTGTCGCGCCGTTTTTTTGGCGTGAGCGGGATTGTGCGTTACCAACACCAACGCCGTTTTTTCCTCGGCACATACTTCGAGCAACAAGCTGATTACTTCGTCGCCGGTGCGTTCGTCGAGATTGCCCGTCGGTTCGTCAGCGAGAATTAACTTCGGCCGATTCATCAATGCGCGCGCCACAGCGACCCGCTGACGTTCACCGCCCGACAAGTGGGAAGGCAAATGATGTCCGCGCTCTCCCAATCCGACCCGCTTCAATAGCGCGGCGGCACGGGCGCGATCAGCGGATCCAATGCTTCCTAAAATCCGCGCACCCATGATCACGTTCGCGAGAGCATCGATTTCGGGAATAAGATAGTATGACTGGAAAACCATTCCAAGAAACCGCCCCCGGCGCCGGGTGAGTTCGCCCAAACTGAGTTTGTGCGCCGCTTCATCAGACCAGAAAAGTTCCCCGGCATCCGCCCGATCCAGTCCTGCCAGAATATTCAGCAATGTACTTTTCCCCGAGCCGGATTCGCCGCGAATGCTCACGCTTTCGCCCGCTACGACGGAAAAATCGACACCTTGCAAAACCTCAAGCATGCGCTCCCCGCTCAGGTAATTTTTGCGCAACGCGGACGCGCGGAGGATCGCACCGTTCATGTTCTCACTCATTGCGGAGCGCCTCCACCGGTTTCAAGCGGGCAGCCCGCCATGCGGGAATCAGTCCTGCAAGCGTCGAAGCGATTACCGAAAACACGATGATCGATACCACGTCTTTCGTGACGGTATGCGCCGGCAGGGAACTGAACTGATAAAACTTCACAAACGTTTCCTCACCCACACTCATGCGTGCGATGAAATGAACAATATTGTCCCGGTAGCGCAGCATGGTGAAACCCAAGGCCAGTCCGAGCGCGGTGCCCGCCGTACCCAGCAACAAACCCTGCGCACAAAAACAGAGGGCCACATCACGGGCGCGTCCGCCCATGGCGCCGAGCAGACCGATTTCGCGGGTCTTACGAATGACCGACATCAGCAACGAACTCGTGATCGAGAAGGCCGCCACGAGAATGATGAACGTCATCAGGAAAAAAATCATGTTTCGCTCGAATGTTACGATCGATTGGAATTCCGCATTCGTCTCGAACCAGGTCGACGCCCGCGCGCCGAGCGGCAGCGTCTGCTCCAGTTTGAGCGCAACCGCCTCGACGTTCGCGCCGGGCTTCAAACGAACACTGTAGCCATGGACGCGATGATCGAGTCCGTAAAGATCCTGCATCAGGCGCAGCGAACATAGCACAGTTGAGCTGTCGAGCTGTTGATGTCCGATCTGAAAAATACCCACTACCTTCACTTCCCGCGGATAAAGAATCTCGTTCGAGTTGATCCGCTCCATCATCAGCGGAGAATAAACACTGATCGTGTTTCCGACATCGACTCCCAGCGATTTGGCGAGCAGCGAACTCAAAATTACCGAGTCGTCGTCGAGATCTTCAATCGAACCAGCGATGATGTAACGTTCGAGTGGCAGCACCTTCTTCATCTGCTCAAACGAAAAGCCCTGGATATTGGGAACGTCGGCTCGTTTCTGATATTCGAGCATCACTTTGCCAGAGGCAAACGGCGCGGCCGCCTCAACCTCAGGCATTGAAGCGAGGGCCTTTTCGATCTGCGTGGCCTTGTTACCGTCGATCAGCGATCCCGAGGTGATCTGAATTTCACCCTGAGTATCGACGATCATCCGGCCAATCTGATAACCGAAACCACCCATGATGCTCGTGACCATGAGCATGATCGTCACCCCCAGCATGATTCCCACCGTCGCGATAATCGTGAAAAACGACACGCGCCCCGAGGGGAAAAGCTGTTTTAGCGCAAGGTAGAAAGGCCAGGGCATCGGCAGGAAGGCAAACGACGAATGTCGAATAACGCAAAACGAGAACAGTCTTAATTCGTCATTCGCTCATTCGTCATTTTGCCTCGGTATTCCGCAGCGACGGGAACAGAATTACATCGCGAATACTTTCGGCTCCCGTGAGCAGAATGCAAAGCCGGTCGATGCCCACGCCCATGCCACCGGCGGGCGGCATCCCGTGTTCGAGGGCGAGCAGGAAATCGGTGTCCATCTTTTGCTGTTCTTCGCCCACCTGCTTTTCGAACATCTCGCGCTGGATAAACGGATCGTTTTGCTCCGAGTAAGCGGGCGCCACTTCCATGCCGCCGATGCAGAGTTCGAAAACATCGATCAAGCCGGAATCCTGTTGGTTTAGCTTGGCCAACGGACACAGCTCTTTCGGCAAATGCGTGACAAACGTCGGTTGGATCAGCGTTGGCTCGATCTTCTTGGAGAAAATCTCGTTCACAATCTCGAAGGTTTCCCACGCGGAATGGATTTCGAGTCCGAGCTTCTGGGCTGCCTCCGTGGCCTTGGTCTTGTAATCGGATGCGCTGCGAAGCTCGCTCAGTTTAAACCCCACCGTTTCATCAATCAGGTCAAAATACCGCACCGTGCGCCAGTCGCCGGCGAAATTAATCATCTGCCCGCTCGCCGCGTGCTTGATTTCGAAGGTGCCGATCACATCGCGGCAGATATCAGTGAAGATTGCCTTCACCAACTCCATCATGCCCTGGAAATCGCTGTAGGCCTGGTAAACCTCGAGCATCGTGAACTCGGGATTGTGTTTCCGTGAAACACCTTCGTTACGGAAAATCCGGCCGATCTCAAATACGCGATCGTAACCACCGACCAGCAATCGCTTCAGGCGCAACTCGAGCGCGATGCGTAGGAAGAAATCGGAGCCGAGCGCATTGTGATGCGTGACAAACGGCCGGGCCGCCGCTCCGCCCGCGACGTTCTCGAGCACCGGCGTCTCCACTTCAATGAACTTCCGGCCCGCGAGCGTCTGGCGGATGCTGGCCACGATCCGGCTGCGCAACATGAGGCGCGCACGCGACTCGGCGTTCACGATCAAATCAAGATAGCGCTGCCGATACACTTGCTCCGAATCCGTCAGACCGTGCCACTTTTCGGGCAGAGGTCGCAGCGCTTTCGACACAAGGATGAACGAATCCACCCGCACGGTGATTTCACCGGTCTTGGTTTTAAACAGTGGACCCTTGACGCCGATGATGTCGCCGAGATCGAGCGACTTCTTAAAAATACCGTAGCGTTCTTCGCCGAGAACATCTTTGCGGAAATAAAGTTGGATCGTGCCTTGCTGATCCTGGATTTTCACAAAGGAACTGCCGCCTTGAACCCGGAAGGTTACCAGACGACCCGCGACGCCGACGTTCACGACGTAATCCTGGCCTTCGACGTAGAGCGCTTTGGCGTCCTGCGAAAAATGCGTCTGCTCGGCGTTGGCGCGGAACGGATCAAAACCTCCGTCACGCATGTCCTGTAGCTTCTTCAGCCGTACTGCGTACTGGTCGTGGGAAATATCCTGGGGAATGTCGCTCATGGAACGCGGCAGGCTTGGAGGCCAACGCCCCGGGGGCAATGGGAAATTGCGAATCGGTCGCACGCTCTCCTTGCGAAGCAGCCCTGCGCATGGATTGCGGCGACGTGTCGCCGCAATTCTTTCCTCTCTTATTTAGCCGTCTTGGGCCAAAGCCAGAACGCGACGCCTTTAAGCTTCCAGCCGGCTTTCTCCGCCCATGCCTTATCGGCCGTATCGACCAACCATAAATTCTTCGAATCCTTCGTAAATCGATAGACGGGAACCATGGCTGGCGCAGACTGGGTCGTTGCAGCGTACCCCAATATCCCTTCATTCACGTAACCTGCTTTCATAGCGCCCGCCGCTTCCTCCGCCGTGATGGCGAAGATGCGATCAACCCCTTTGCCAGGGGATGCCTTGAAGAGACGCTGCATTGCTCCGGTGTCGGGCTGACTCACGGACAACAGCACCGCCTCTCCGTTCGTTTTCCATCCCTCCTTGGCCAAATGAGCCTGTTCCTTGGAATCGGTCACGAAAACTGATTCCTGCGCACCCACGTTAAGCATCAGCCACGTTCTCGTGTGCTGGGCTTGAGCCGAAAGTGCCGCGAACAAAAGGCCAACGGTGACGCCCAAGCCACGAATCAATCGAAAAGTCATCATCGGAACAGAAGAGTAGAATCCAGATCCTCCCACAAGACTGCTTTGAAAATATTTGTGCCGCGTCCCGTTCTGGCGCACTGTGCGGGACTGCCATGATCGAACCTGCCACGAGCGCATTGCAAATTCTCGACTGGGATCGAACTCCCTATGAAATCGCGTGGAACCGTCAGAATGAACTCGTGGCGCAGCGCAATGCTGGCGAAATCGGCGATACTCTCGTATTTACGGAACACGAACCGGTATACACGTTGGGAGTGCGAAAGGATTCCGCGGACCATTTGATTTGGGACTCCGCGGAACTCGGTCGTCGCGGCATCACCGTCACCCAATCGAACCGCGGTGGCGACATCACCTATCACGGACCCGGGCAAATCGTCGGCTACCCGATTGTGAATCTCGCCGCGCGAAAGGACCTTCACGCTTACCTGCGTTTGCTCGAGCAAGTCTTGATTAACACGGTGGGAACCTTCGGCCTCGCGGCCGACCGGCGGGCTGGAAAAACGGGCATCTGGTTGGGCACGCGCAAAATTGCCGCGATCGGTGTCGCCGTGAAAAAATGGACCACTTACCACGGCTTTGCGCTGAACGTGAACGCCGACCTCACCCCTTTCAGCGGCATCGTACCTTGCGGCATTACTGATGGCACGGTGACTTCGATGCAGCTGGAACTGGGTCAGCCGCTGGATATGCACGCAGTGAAAAAAGTACTGGCGCAGGAGTTTCCACGCCTATTGCAGGATTTTTTTGCAAATCGCTAGTATGGGGCTACCTCCAGCGCTGCCCAACCATGCCTTTCCGCTATGTCGCAATTGGCTGAAAAATAGCGTGGATTACCGGACGATTTATCACACGTTTTCAACCCATCCATGACCGCGCTCCGCAAACCTGACTGGCTTCGGGCCAAGCTTCCCACCGGCCCCGCCTACCAGGCAACCCGCCGGCTGGTCGAAGCCAACAAATTGCACACAGTCTGCCAGAGCGCGCAATGTCCCAACATCGGCGAATGTTGGTCGCGCGGCACCGCCACAGTCATGATCCTGGGCAACATCTGCACGCGTTCCTGTAATTTCTGCGCCATCCAAACCGGCCGTCCCACCGAATTCGACCTCGGCGAACCCGCGCGGGTCGCCGACGCCGTGGCCAAAATGGGCCTGCGTCACTGCGTCATCACTTCCGTGGCCCGCGACGATCTCAAGGACGGCGGGGCGAGCGTTTGGGCCGCGACAATTCGCGCGACGAAATACAAAAATCCGCAATGCGCGATCGAAGTGCTCGTGCCGGACTTCAAAGGTCATCTCGATCAAGTCGACACGGTGCTCGACGCGAAGCCCGATATCTTCAACCACAACGTCGAAACCGTCGAGCGCCTCCAGCGCCCGGTTCGCGTGCAAGCCCGCTACGATCGCAGCCGTGGTGTGTTGCGTCACGCCAAGAGCCGCGGATTCACCACGAAGACGGGCATCATGCTCGGCCTCGGTGAGACACAGGAAGAAATCGCACAGACTCTGCGCGATATCGCGAGCGACAAAACGGACATTCTCACACTCGGCCAATATTTGCAGCCGACGCCCCAACACTGGAAAATCGACCGCTGGGTGCCGCCTGAAGAATTCGCCCACTGGAAAAAATTCTCGCTCGAACTCGGCCTCGGCGTCGTCGAAAGCGGCCCGCTCGTGCGTTCAAGTTACCACGCCGACGAGCAATCCTCGAAATACACGGGGATCGAGCACTTGAATATCTCGCCCACGCTCGCGAACGCTCCCGCCTAATTCGCGCGGACCGAGCTCCACCGGCTGCTACGTAAGTATTGCCGGACTTCAGTCGCGCGAGACTGGAATATTCAAATCGCTGATACGACCCGCCGGTTTCCCACGGGAGACCGGAATAGCGGAACGAGGCAAGTGGAGTGTCTCTACCGGTGAATGCGCTTCAAATCATGCCCTCATAGTCTGTCGCTATGCGTTGGTCAGTGGCTCTGTTTCATCGCGTTCTCCGCCTCTATTTGCGCACGGATTGATGCGTCGGAACCTGCGTTTAACTGGACCACTTTTATGGGCCGCGCGAGTATCGGCTTTGAAGACGGCGCCAGGACAGATGCACGTTTTAATGAACCTTGGGGACTAGCCGCAGACGCCTCGGGGAATATTTATGTCGCGGACGCCGGCAATAATACGATCAGGAAAATCTCTGCCACCGGAACAGTCTCCACCTTCGCTGGAGCAGCAGGATCAGCTGGAGCAGTGGACGGCCCGGGTGTCGCCGCACGTTTCAATCATCCACAGGGTCTCGCCGTCGATCTTACAGGAAATATTTACGTCGCTGATACCGGCAACCACACCATTCGAAAAATCACGCCCACGGGAATGGTCACGACTCTTGCGGGACAGGCGGGAAAAAGTGGGACGATCGACGGACCAGCAGCTACTGCCCTCTTCGACGCGCCCGACCGGCTGACAGTGGATGTCCAGGGCGCCGTCTATCTTTCCAATCACGGGGTCAGAAAAATTTCGGCAGGACAGGTGCAAACGATTCCCATTCCCACGCAAGCAACGGACCCGGGCGGAACTACCGTCACCGTCAAAACCGACCGTTGTCCGGCAGTCGACGCGACCGGACAGCTTTATTTCGCCACCAGCATCGCCGGCGATATCTTCCGCTTCGCTCCGGGCGGCGGTTCAACCGTTTTCAGAAATTCTGCCTACGACGTGTATCATCCCGGATCTGGTTCCTACTACGCCTACCAGTACGTTGATGACACGGTGTACAACACTGCGTCTGGGAATTTATTTATAGAAATGGTGATCAGCTCGGTTTTCATCGTCCGTGAACGCAAGGCTGTACCGATGCAATCCGATGGGACACTCGATCTCACTCATAAGGAAACTCTCACCAATTATTTTGGAAGACCCTCTCCTCCTCGAGGCGTCACGATCGATCAAGCAGGGAAATGGTACTACACGCGTGAAGGAGACGATGCGATTATGAGTCAGGGGACGGCATTTGCCGGGACCGCCATCCCGAAAGAAAGCAGCGACGGCGAAGGAAACAATGCCCGGTTGCAACGCGCCACGTTGATCACCTTCGATCCTTCTGGGAATTTGTGGTTGGCCGAATCACCTTTGATATATCAAACGGACCCGGTCACGGAGCGATTTTTGTTCGGCACCAAATTGCGCAAAGTTACGGCCAATCGGAATGTGCACACGCCCGCCCAAACCTGGTTGACCGGCGACTATTATTCCATCGATCGGTATCCCACCGGCCTTACATCGGATCCTTTCGGTAATATCTATCTCACCAGGACCACCTATGAGGACATTAGTAGCGAGGTCTTCAAGATCACGCCGACGGAAACCATTTCTTCGTACTCCCGACCCCCAAATCTGCTGGAAGCATATGACCTCACTTGGACCGCCTCCGGCAATCTGCTCACTTTTAGTCGAAGGGAACGCATTTCGCTCGTGGATCAACTCACGCAGGTCTCGGCCGGCGGTCAGATGACTGCTCTCGCCGGTGATAGATCCGGCAACGTCACCGATGGCACGGGCAGTGCCGCGGGTTTTGACCGACCTTATACGTTGGTGCCGGACAACCAGGGGAATTATTATTTTCTGGATTCCCATTCAACGGCGACCTCCGCCGAATTCTACATTCGTAAGGTTTCTCCAACCGGAACGGTGATAACCGTCAGCCCGAAAATATCCGGCATGGCACGTGGACTTGCGCTCGACAGCAAACGCAACTTCTACCTCAGCTACCCGGACCGTAACATCATTACGCGAATCAATGTGAACTGGGAACAAACCGTCATTGGCGGCACGGACGGTCTCGACGGAAGCCGGGACGGAAACAGTACGAGCGCCCTCTTTGATCGTCCTGGGCGAATTATCATCGATACCCAGGATAATCTGTATGTCCTGGACGGAAACGGAACCACTGTTCGTCGCGGATCTATTGCCAACAATGCCCCGGCAATACTCACCCAACCCGTCAGCCAGACGGTGACCGCAGGCTCCAGCGTACAATTTTCCGTCGTCGCAAGCGGTGACCCGATGCTCACGTATCAATGGTATTTCAACGGCTCGGCGTTCGCCGGCGCGACGAGTGATACATTAAGTTTTTCCAACGCGCGCAGCTCCGATGCCGGCGACTACACGGTCGTCGTCACCAACTCGCTCGGCAGCGTCACGAGTAGCAAAGCGTCGCTGGTGATGACTTCCGCTCCCTCAACCCCTCCGCCAACAATCAATCCCGGAACTAGCGGGAGTGGAGGCGGGACAATCAATTTCTGGTTCGTTGCCCTGCTGAGTGCACTCGCAATCGGAAGACGGTTTTCGTGGGTAGGGCGATTGGTATGAACCGCGCGATCGCAGAACAGTCCGGCTCGTCGATGGATTTATTGCAGGAGCTTGTTTACAAGCGATTCAGCGCGTGCGTCGGCGATCAACATTCCGAATCGCTTGCGAGCAAGCTCCTACACCCAACCACCACCATTCCACCCGCAAGGAGCCGGCGAACGGGACTCCTCAATCCACCTTCATCCGCTCGTTGTAGAAGGCCTCGATCAGATCGTGAGTTTTCCGCGGATCGGTTTGTGCGAGGGCGTCTTTCGCGAGCTTTGTCGCATCGCTTAACTTCATCGCGCGAATCAAGAATTTCACCGACGGCATTAGGGTCGGAGTCATACTGAGCTCATCGACACCGAGGCCGAGCAGCAGCGGTACATAATAGGGGTCACCGCCCATTTCGCCGCAAACGCACACCTTTAGTTTCCGCGCGTGTCCGGCATCCACGATCTGCTTGAGTGTGCGAAGCACCGCAGGATGCGACGGATCGTACAGATGAGCGATGCGATTGTTGCCGCGATCGATCGCGAGCAGATATTGGATGAGATCGTTCGTACCAATACTGAAAAAGTCGCATTTCTCCGCGAGCAAATCGGCGGCGATCGCCGCGCTCGGGATTTCGATCATCGTTCCGACTCGAATCTTGGGATCAAACGGCTGGTTGCGTTGCTTGAGTTCGCCCTTCGCCTCCTCGAGCAACACGTTCGCCCGCTCCAGTTCCTCGACGCCACTGATCATCGGATACATGAGCTCCACTTTGCCGTGCGCGCTCGCGCGAAGCGCAGCCCGGAGCTGCGTCTTGAACAACTCAGGATTCTCCAGGCACATCCGGATCGCGCGGAAACCCATGAACGGATTCGCCTCGGGTCCGATTAACTGCGGATCACCCGGGAGTGGTTTATCGCCGCCGACATCCAGTGTACGAATTGTCACCGACGCGGGAGCGAGTCCCGCCACGATTCCCTTGTAAGCCGCATATTGCTGCTCCTCCGTGGGCATTTTCAGCGAACTCAGAAAAAGAAATTCCGTGCGATAAAGGCCTACGCCATCCGCCCGATATTGCTTCACCAGCGAAATCTCATCCGGTTTTTCAATATTGGCGCGAAGCGTGATCGCCACCCCGTCCAATGTCTCGGCGGGCAACTCGTTAACCGCCATCAACCGGTTCTCGAAAGACTTCTTTGCCTTCTGGATTTTCCCGTAACGGAAGAGGGTCTGCTCCGTCGGATTAACGATGACCACGCCGTCGTATCCATCGACCATCAGCCAGTCGCCATTCTTGATCCGCTTCGTGAGATCGCTCGTGCCAACCACCGCGGGAATCTTCATCGAGCGCGCCACGATCACCGCATGACTTGTTCGACTACCCGCGTCGGTGAGAATACCGAGCGCCGCGCTGCGATCGATACCTGCTGCTTCAGAAGGAGAAATGTCGTGCGCGACGATAATGCGCTTATCCACGAGCTCGGTTAGACTCGTCGCCGCCTGGCCAAGCAGCACATGAAGTACACGCTTCGTCACGTCCTTGATGTCGGAAGCGCGCTCGCGGAGATACTCGTCATCGATTTCGGAAAACGCCTTGATGTAGCGCTGGGCGACCGTGTTAAAACAGGTCTCGATATTCAGTCCCGTCTTCTCGAAATCGCGGATCGTCTCGCCGATCAGCGCCTGATCTTCGAGCACCATCTGATGCGCGTCAAAAATCAGCGCTTCCTCCTCACTCAGGTTCTTCGTGACCTGCACCTGAATCTGCGAAATTTGCTGGCGGGTGACGAGTAACGCCTGATCGAAGCGCGCGATTTCCGCGATGCGTTTGTCGGGATCGACCGTGTAACGCGGAATTTCCAACTCGCTCTGCAAATAGAGAAAAGCCTGCCCATAGGCTATGCCCTTTGACGCGGCGATACCCTGGATGACGACTTCGCTTTTGGCGTTGGAATCCATGCAGTTGGGCTGCGCAGATTAACGAACCGTCCAGAGCGGCGGTCAATGCGGAACTAGATTAAAGACGCCTGTTGGAGGAAAACGTGGCCCCCCCAGCACTGCCTGATCAGATGTGTCATTTGCGTGACGAGGTCGGACCCATCGTCTGCCGGCTTGTTCGCGTCTCCACGAGTCGCAGCGACCGTTTGGTCATCGAGTACCACAAAACACGTGCTCCCGCTGCCGCTCATCCGGCCTTCGACGCCGAAAGCTCTACGCAACTGTTCGAGCAAAACTGGCAATGCGATGAATTTCTCGAATGCCACGGTTTCCATGTTGTTAAACAGTAACTGCGACAGCGAAGCGGGCGCGCTCAGCCACTTTGCGAGACGATCTTCCGCCGCCGGACCCGGCAAATAATGCCGTGGTGCTTCCGCCGCCATGCGACCATAGGCCCATGGGGTGTTTATGCAAAAACTTGGCTTGAATAGCAGCACTCGCCTTCCGCTCAGACTGCGCGCGGCGGCTTCGGGCAATTCCTCAATCCGCTCACCCCGTCCACGCATGATGACGGGTTTGTCATGGAGAAACAGCGCGCAATCTGACCCTACTTTCCTCGCGATAGCGGCGAGATTCTGGTCGGTGAGGCGCGTTCCCGACAGGGTATTCAGTGCTCGAAGCGCGGCGGCCGCATTACTACTTCCGCCGCCCAATCCGGCGCCCATGGGAATCCGTTTCGTCAGCGCAAAGTGAACGGCCTTTCGATCATCGCGCGCAGGCCATCCCGCCACTGCTGTGAACGCATGCGCGGCTTTCAGCACCAAATTGGAAGCATCGCGAGGCACGTCTGAACGGTCGCATTCGAGACTGAAAAGCTCGTCCCCCTGCCGCTCCACCAGCGTCGCGGTGAGCTCATCCCCGAAACTCAGCGGCGCCGCGACGGAAACCAAATCGTGGAATCCATCAGCCCGCCGCCCGGTGACCGCGAGGTAAAGATTGATTTTGGCCGGACTAAAAACCGTGACGCCCATGAAATTTCCACACTAATGAACGTTTATCCCGCCCAATCCTAGCCCAAACCGACATTCATTTCTCTCTTTGATAAGTTTCGATAAGTCTCCATTAGTGAGTCCTCCCAATGCCTTGTGATCTCATTCTGGCCCTCGATGTCCCAACTCGCGAAGAAGCTGCGCCCGTTCTCCGCCATTTACGCGGAAATCTGCGCTGGGTGAAAATCGGCCTGCAGATGTTCACCGCTTATGGTCCGAATTACGTGCGGGAAGTCGCCGGCATGGGCTTCAACATTTTCCTCGATCTGAAACTGCACGACATCCCCAACACCGTGGCAAAAGCCGTGGAATCGCTCGGCCCACTCCCCATCCAAATGCTCACGTTGCACACGGCCGGTGGCGGCGAAATGATGCGGGCGGCCAAAGAGGCGCAGCAAAAATCGAACCCCAATCTGCTTTTGCTCGGAGTCACGGTGTTGACCTCGATGGATTCCAAGGGCCTGAACGAAATCGGCGTCACATCCGCAGCCGCCGATCAAGTGGCCCGTTTGGGAAAACTCGCCGCCGACTCCGGCTTGCGCGGGCTGGTTTGCTCGCCGCTCGAAGTCGCGATGTTGCGCCAAAATCTGCCTGCCGAAATGCAGTTGATCACGCCGGGTATCCGGCCCGCGAGCGAAGCAGGCTCCGATGACCAGAAACGGGTGATGACGCCAGCAGACGCCGCGCGGGCGGGTTCGAGTTATATTGTCGTCGGCCGACCCATCTTAAAAGCCGCCGATCCCGCCGCTGCCGCCAAATCCATCCTCAGCGAACTCGCCTGAGTCCAAAACTAACCGGCAGTAAATCACGTCCATTACCCCATGCCCACATTCAGTCTTCCCGTCTTTCAGTCGTTCAGTCTTTTCTCCGTATGAGTCGCACCGCCGCCATTCTTCTCGCCGCCGGCAGCAGTCGCCGCATGGACGGTTCTGTCGCCGATAAAATTCTCGCACCCCTCGCCGGCAAACCGGTGTTCGCCCATTCGGCCAGCGCGTTCTACCGCAGTGGCGTAATCGATGCGTTCATCGTCACCTACCGGAGCCAATCGCAAATGGTGCAACTGTCCGCGTATGCGCCGACTCCGACTCTTTTCGTGCCAGGTGGACGCAATCGTCAGGACTCCGTCGCCGCCGCACTGGCCGAACTGCCGGATGACGTGGAGTACGTTTTCATCCACGACTGCGCGCGGCCGCTGGTACGCTCCGATCAGCTGGTGTCGCTCCATAAAATCGTGCGTGACGAAGACGCCGTCGTGCTGGCCCATCGCGTAACCGATACGATCAAGGAACACCGTGGTCAGGGCCGGCTGCACAATTTAAATCGTGAACGTCTCTGGGCCATGGAGACGCCCCAGGTTTTTTCGCGAAACCTGATTTGCCGCGCTTACGCCCGTGTTGCCGAAAAAAAGATCGAAATCACCGACGACGCTGCGGCGGTCGAACTGCTCAAACATCCCGTCGCCCTCTTGGAAAATCCCTATCCGAATCCCAAGCTGACGACGCCCGCCGATCTCCCCTACCTCGAATTTTTACTTTCGCACAACGTATGATGCGCATCGGCCACGGCTACGATATTCATCGCACCATCAAAGGCCGGAAACTCGTGCTGGGCGGCGTCACTTTTGACGCGGATTTCGGTCTCGATGGTCATTCCGACGCCGATGCGCTGACACACGCGATCTGCGATGCGCTTCTTGGCGCGGCAGGGCTGCCGGATATCGGCCACCAGTTTCCCGACACCGATCCCGCCTTCAAAAACGCCGATTCACAAATCCTGCTACAACGGGTTATTGCGTCGCTGCGCGAAAGCGGTTGGTCACCGGTGAACATCGACGCGACCTTAATCGCTGAAAAACCAAAAATCGCACCCCGGCTCGCAGAAATGAAAGCGGCGCTCGCGCGCTCCACCGGTCTGCCGATCGATGCCATCGGAGTGAAGGCAACGACTAATGAAGGTTCGGACGATATTGGACGCGGACTCGCGATCGCCGCCCATGCAGTCGCGCTGATCCAGAAAACGTAAATGCGCCCGACCGCATCGCTATTCCTCATGCTCCGTCATTTCTCCTGCAGTTCTCTTTTTGTCCTGCTTTGCATTTTGTTTTGTACGGGCTGTCCGCGCCGTGAAAACCCGGTGGAGCGCGGCATTCGCGAACAGATCTTTCATCGCGGACTGAGCGCGGACCCCTCCGATCTCGATCCGCACGTCATCTCCGGCCTGCCCGAAATTAATGTCGCGTCCGCGCTTTTCGAAGGGCTCGTCGCCGAAGATCCCGTCGACCTCCACCCCGTACCCGGCGTTGCAGAAACCTGGGAGGTTTCGCCCGATGGACTCGTCTACACCTTCCATTTGCGCGCCAACGCGCGCTGGTCCAACGGTGACATCGTCACCGCGCAGGACTTCGCCAACTCTTTCCGTCGCGTTCTCACTCCGTCGCTGGCCGCCGACTACGCGACGATGCTTTACCTGCTCGTCAATGCCGAGGCCTACCACAAAGCCTCGATCACCGATTTCGCCCAAGTCGGCGTGCAGGTTTCCGATCCGCGTACGCTGCGACTTACGCTCAATCATCCGGCTCCTTATTTCATTTCGCTCCTTTCGCATCCGGTGTGGTTTCCGATCCATTTAGCCACACTGGAGAAATGGGGTTCGCCCTATCAACGCGGCAGCAAATGGACCTTGGCAGGCAATCTGGTCGGTAACGGACCATTCATCTTAAAAGCATGGAGACACGGCGAAATCATTCTCGTCGAAAAATCCCCGAGCTACTGGGACGCCGCCAGCGTGCGACTGAAAGCGATTCATTTCCATCCCGCAGTCGACGTCGAGGGCGAAGAGCGCGCATTTCGCGCAAACCAGCTGCACGTTACGGAGGCGCTGCCCGTGAGCAAAGTTGACAGCTACAAACATAACCAACCCGACGTGCTGCAAATCGGCGCTTTTCTCGACACGTATTTTTATCGCCTGAATATCACCCGCCCGGGACTAAGTAATTTAAAAGTGCGTCAGGCGCTTTCTGCGGCAATCGACCGTCCCACGCTGGTCGAAAAAATCGTCCGCGGTGGCCAGCAGCCCGCTCACTCGTTGACGCCGCCGGGAATCAATGGATACCTTCCTCCCGACACGACCCAAAGCAATTTTGACGAAGCCCGTCGTCTGCTCGCAGAAGCCGGCTATCCCGGCGGACAAGGTCTGCCGCAATTGGAAGTCATAATCAACAGCTCGGGCAATCACCGGGTAATTGCGGAGGCGGTGCAGGAAATGTGGCGGCGCGAACTGGGCGTGAATGTACGCATCAATAATATGGAGCAATCCACGCTGCTCGCAAACCGCCGTACGCTCGACTACCAGATTTTGCGATCCGAGTGGGTCGCCGACTTTTTAGATCCAAAATCGTTTCTCGACGTCTTCCGGTCGGACTCGAACAACAATCACACGGGCTGGAAAAACTCCAGCTACGATGCGTTGCTCTTCGAAGCGGATCGCACCGCCGATCCTTCCGCGCGAAATGCGCTGATGAATCGCGCCGAATCAATCCTGTTGGCCGACGCGCCGATCATTCCGATTTTCTACTACACGAGTGTGCGACTGGTGCACCCTTCCGTGCAGGGCTGGTATACGACGCTGCTCGATCATCATCCTTACAAACACATCTGGCTGGATGGTTCGAAATAACGTCTCTTTCTCCGTCCCCATGTGGATGGGTCGCCTCTCAATTGCTGGGCGGGACCTCGCGTCCATGCCGTTCCGCTATCTGTGGAAAATCGCGATCACGGGACTCGCTCTTCTCTTCGTTGCATCGTCGCAATCAGGCTGCGCGAAACATAAATCGTCCACGACAACGCCGCCGCAGGTGCTGCGTATTTCGCAGCGCAACGAGCCCGCGACGCTCGATCCGCATCTCGCGACACTGCCAGACGAATTTTTTATCATCCGCGCGCTAAGCGAAGGGCTGCTCCTGCCAGCCCCAGATGGCGGCCAGCCCCAGCCTGGCGCCGCGGCCAGTTGGAGTGTATCGCCGGATGGACTCGTTTATACTTTCCAATTGCGCGATGGCGCCCGGTGGTCGAACGGCGATGCCGTCAAAGCCGAGGATTTCGTTTATTCGATTCACCGCGTGCTCTCCCCCGGCCTCGCCGCGCCCAAGGCGCCACTTTTCTTCGCCCTGAAAAATGCCGGGGCCTTCTACGCCGGACGCGAAAAAGATTTTTCCGCCGTCGGCGCGCGCGCGCTCGATGAACATCGCTTGGAACTAACCCTGGCCGAGCCGACCGCGGATTTTCTCGCAATCGTGGCCAGCGGCCCGTGGATCCCGGTTCATCAAGCCACGATTGAGAAAGCCGGCCGGATCGACGAACGCAACGGCGTCTGGACCCGTCCGGGAAGTTACGCGGGCAACGGTCCATTCACGCTCAGCGCGTGGAAGTCCAATCAGGAAATCGTGGTGAAGCACAATAACAACTATCACGACTCCGACCACACGCCGCTTCAGGAAATCCACTTTGTCGTTTTCGATAATGGCGACAGCGAGGAACGCGCCTTCCGCGCACATCAAATCGATGTGACGATGTCGATTCCGTTCACGAAGATTCCAACGTACCGCGAGAGCGAACCGACTCAGTTACGTCACGTGCTGCTGCACGAAACCCGTTATCTTGCCCTTAATGTCACGCGACCACCGCTAAACGATCCACGGGTGAGAAAAGCACTCGCACTCGCACTCGATCGAAAGGCCATCACCGACAAAGTACTGCGCGGTGGACAGCAAGCGGCGTTTTCCTTTGTTCCTCCGGGACTCGGAAGTTACGAGCCAAAGGAGCAGATCGCCGAAAACGCCGCGACCGCCCGCGAACTGCTGGCCGCCGCGGGATTTCCCGGCGGAAAAGGGTTCCCCTATCTGGAACTGACGAGCTGGGCCACGACACCCGCGGTGCTGGAAGCGATTCAACAAATGTGGCGCCAGGAACTGGGCATCGAAATTTCGCTCGTCCAACGCGAAGCGCGCACGCACCTGGCCGCTCTTCAGTCCGGTGATTTCGCCATTGGATTAGCGGCTGCGATTCCCGACTACGACGGAGCATCCGATCTTTGCGACATGCTCCGCTCTGGCAATGCCGCGAATTATCCCCATTGGAAAAGCGAAGAATACGGACGCCTGATCAAGGAAGCCCGGCGAACTGGAACGCTTTCCGCGCGCAATGCTCTCTACCAGCAAGCCGAATCGGTGCTGCTCACGGAAATGCCACTGATTCCGGTGTATTTCAATTCGCAGAATTTTCTTCTGAATCCGCGGGTGAAGAACTGGCAAACCGATCACCTTTGGACACGATTTTATCCCGGCTTGTCAGTCGACGGCGACGCGCGGTAGAGCGGCACGCTCAGAATGACAGTTGAATATTAATCCCACGGTACGCCCAGCCCGCGACAATACAGTAGCCCTGCGCGGGAGCGCAGGGTCCCGCGCCTCCCGGCGTGGGCTACACAATTCGTTGTGATTTCGTCTGTCCAGAACGCAAACCGATTAAGTCGATCTATTTGACGCTAGACCCTGCGAGGCCGGAACATTTATTTCGGTAACGCGCTCCCAATCTGAGCAACCCGTTCATTTTTCATGCACCACACGCCATCCGTTTCATTTTTCGCGCTACTCAGCGTGATTCTTTTCGGGAATTTTGCCGCGCGCGCGACCGAAGAAACAACGACCGCGCCAAATTCCGGACCCTCTGCGTCGCGAATTTTGGAACGAACCAAGATTCTCGCGTCGGACGATTTTGAAGGGCGCGCTCCCGGTTCGCCTGGGGAGGAGAAAACCGTCGCTTACTTGATCAAGGAATTCAAGGCGTTGGGCTTGAAACCGGGAAATCCAGACGGGACCTACATTCAGAACGTGCCTCTTGTTGGCATTACTTCGAGTCCGACTCTCACGTTTGCGTTGGACGGACACTCATTACCGATGGAAAATATCAACGAATACGTCGCCTGTTCCAGCCGCGTGGTGCCGCGCGTTGAAGCGAAGGATAGCGAAGTGATTTTCGTCGGCTACGGTGTGGTCGCTCCCGAATATGGGTGGGACGACTACAAAGGCGTCGATGTCCGCGGTAAAACCGTCGTGATGCTGGTCAATGATCCACCGGTCGTCGATCCCGCGACCGGTCAGCTCGATCCCAAGGTTTTTGGCGGGAAAGCAATGACCTATTATGGACGCTGGACGTACAAGTATGAAATCGCAGCCGCGAAAGGTGCCATCGGTTGCCTCATCGTACACGAAACGGCAGCGGCCGCCTACCCCTTCGCCGTGATCGTCGGCAGTCGCAGCCGCGAAAATTTCGAGATCAGTGCACCGGATAAAAATGCCGGGCACGTCGGACTGGAAGGCTGGCTCACACTCGACGCCGCACGAAAACTTTTTTCCACGGCAGGAAAAGATTACGATGCCTTGAAAGCCAGGGCGGCGCAGCGCGATTTCGCTCCCGTGTCGCTCGGGGCAAAGGCGTCGTTCACGATCGAAAACACGCTGCGCAACGTCGCATCGAAAAACGTCCTCGCGCTCCTTCCCGGCAGCGATCCAAAGCTTCGTGACGAACTGCTTATCTACACGGCGCACTGGGATCACCTCGGCATCGATCCGCATTTGAAGGGAGACCAGATCTATAATGGCGCTGCTGACAACGCGGCGGGGGTCGCGGTGATGCTTGAAATCGCCCAAAGCTTTCAAGCGCTGACTCCCGCGCAGCGCCCGAAACGCAGCATCTTATTTCTGTCCGTAACGGCGGAGGAAAAAGGCCTCCTCGGCTCGCGCTTTTACGCGCTGAATCCGCTTTATCCACTGAATCGCACACTCGCTGACATCAACATGGATGGCGCGAACCAGTTCGGTCCTACCACTGACATGGCCACGGTTGGTTTTGGTGCATCCACGATCGACGACGTCGGCATCGCAGTCGCGCAGGATCAGGGTCGTACCATGCAACCCGAAGCCCACCCGGAACGTGGCTCCTATTATCGCAGTGACCATTTCGAATTCGCAAAGGTTGGGGTGCCTTCGTACTACCCGAAATCCGGCAAACTCTTCATCGGGCAAGACGCCGATTTCGGCGAGAAACTGATTAACGATTATATCGCTAACGATTATCACAAAGTGACAGACGAGGTAAAGCCGGCCTGGACGTTTGAAGGCGCCGCTCAGGACACAGAATTTCTCGTGCAAGTCGGTTTGCGGATCGCGAATAACGACAAATGGCCTGAATGGAAACCCGGCAACGAGTTCAAAGCGACCCGCGACGCGATGCTGAAGAAGTAAGAGGCGAAATTTCCGCAGCATAAATTTGAGCCAGGCGGTCGTCGATTTCTCCGTTCGACACGCTCAGGACCCCGAGCCCGGTCGAGGGGCACATCGACGATCCTCAGCGTCGGTGCGGAGACCGACGCCCACCCAATTACGTTTGCGGTGGTCGTCGATTTCCATATCGACGATTGCTTGGTACTCGCCCTACCGGCCATCAGAGCGAGATCCATCCAACGTCATTAAATGGCTACCGACTCGACCCGCCGATTGCATCACGCCGTTCCATCCTGGGCAAGAAACGGCGCAATATTTCATATCCGCATAAGAGTCTCAGCGGAGAAAAGCCAAAACCTCACAGACCAACATGTCCGCGCTCCGCTCCTGAAATCAGCGGCATATTATCACGAACAAGACACATGGCATTGTCACCTCATGCTTTTAATGCCCGATCATCTCCACGCCCTATTGGGATTTTCACCCGCGGCAAATATGGCAATCGTCATCGGTCGCTGGAAAGCCTGGCAAAAAAGAACCCTCGGTGTCGAATGGCAGGAGAACTTTTTCGATCATCGGATTCGTAATGATCGCGAACTGGTGCTGAAAGAAACCTACATCCGTCAGAATCCGGTCGTAAAAGGGCTATGTGCCCAGCCAACCGACTGGCCTTGGATATTGGAACCTGCACCTCTCACTTAACCTGCAAGCTCGGTGGTCGTCTATTTCCACATCGACGATCGGCGTCGGTGCGGAGACCGACGCCCACCTACGACCATGATCGACGCGGCGATTTTCCGTCTGGCCTACCTGTTCGGCGATCTGTCATCAGTCATGTCTTCGAATCCGCATCATGTTTCGCTTCATTACCCGCCGCTTGCTTCAGGCCATTCCGGTCCTCTTCGTGATCATCACGGCAACATTCTTCATGGTGCGGTTCGTTCCGGGTGGTCCATTCACGGGGGAAAAAGCGATTCCGCCGGAAATACTAAAAAACCTGGAAGCCCATTACGGCCTGGATCAGCCTCTGTGGCGCCAATATTTGAATTACCTCAGCCAGATCGCCCACGGAGATTTGGGGCCTTCGTTCAAATACGCCAATCGCAGCGTCAACGAAATCATCGCCGATAAGTTGCCCGTGTCATTGGAGCTGGGCGGTCTTTCGCTCTTGGTCGCGCTGGCCGTCGGTTTAATTCTGGGGGTGCTCGCTGCGGTGCGTCGCAACACGTGGTTGGATTATTCCGCCAGCTCCGTCGGTATGCTCGGCATCTGCGTTCCGACCTTTGTCCTGGGCCCCCTTATGGTGCTGTATTTTTCCATTCATCTCGGCTGGGTGAATGCTTCCGGCTGGTATACCTGGACCGATCGCATCCTTCCCTGCTGCACTTTGGGACTGGTATACGCCGCCTACATAATGCGACTTACCCGCGGAGGGATGCTTGAAATCCTCAATCAGGATTACATCCGCACTGCGCGGGCCAAGGGCGCTTCTGAAGTGCGCATCGTATTGCGGCACGCTTTGCGCGGCGGGTTGCTTCCCGTGATTTCATTTCTCGGTCCGGCCATAGCTGGCATCCTCACCGGTTCGTTTGTCATTGAAACCATTTTTCAAATTCCCGGGCTGGGTCGCGAATTCGTCAACAGCGCGTTCAATCGCGATTTCACTCTGGTTCTGGGCACAGTCATTCTCTACGCGACACTCATCATCGCGCTCAATCTGTTGGCGGACGTGGTGCAAGTGTGGCTCAACCCGAAAGTAAAATTCGAATGATCCCGCTTCAGATCGAAAATCTCACGGGGAGTCGTCTCTAAAATGCCGTCAACGACGCCACCGCTTCGCACGCCTTACCTCGCGGCCACCGATGACCAGCGAGGAACATCGCTCTGGCAGGACGCCTGGCACCGGCTGCAAAAGAATCGATTGGCGGTGATTGGTGGCGTGTTGTTACTGACGCTCGGGCTTCTCTGTATCGCAGGTCCGTGGTTTCTTCGTTTTTCGTACCAGGAGCAAAACCTGGATCTCGGCGCCACCTCGCCGTCGTCTGTCCATTGGCTCGGGACTGATACGCTCGGGCGGGATCTGCTGGTGCGACTGCTCTACGGCGGACGCATTTCACTCGGCGTCGGTCTTTGTGCGACATTTGTCGCACTGACGATCGGGGTCGTTTATGGTGCCGTGGCCGGCTATGTGGGAGGGAAAACCGATGCCGTTATGATGCGGCTGGTCGACATTATCTACGCCCTGCCCTTCACGATTTTTGTGATCCTGCTGATGGTGTTTTTTGGACGAAACATCATTTTATTGTTCGTGGCGATCGGTGCGGTCGAGTGGCTGACCATGGCGCGCATCGTACGCAGCCAGATCATGTCCTTGAAGAAAATGGAGTTCATCGAAGCGGCTCGTTCGCTCGGCCTCGGCAATCGCCGCATCATTTTCCGCCATTTGCTGCCCAATGCACTCGGGCCAATCATTGTCTACACCACGCTGACGATTCCCGCAGTCATGCTGCTCGAGGCGTTTCTCAGCTTCCTCGGCCTCGGCGTCCAACCGCCGATGAGTTCGTGGGGCACGCTCATCAAGGATGGAGCGGAGAAGATGGAGGAATTCCCGTGGCTGCTGCTGTTTCCCGGTGTGATATTCTCCCTGACGCTTTTCTCCCTGAATTTCCTCGGTGATGGTCTGCGGGATGCGCTCGACGTGCGGTCAGCGAAGGATTAACCAAACGTCCCACCCGATGTTCCGCCGCCTCAAACCGTACTTACGCTATTACAAATCAGTCAGACGCGAACTTTTTGCCGCGATCTTCTACGGACTGATATTCGGGGCAACCAACGGCCTGGGCATCCCGACGATTATCAAATACGTTTTCCCGGCGATATTCGACCGGTCAAACGGAGCTACACTCTCGGACGTAATCCGGATCGCGGCCTGCATTCCCGTGCTTTTTCTGCTGCGCGCAGTATGCAGCTATCTCAACAGTTATTACGTTCAACTGGCAGGGGTGAGGATTCTGGAATCGGTGCGTCTCGATTTCTTCCGCAAGCTTCAGCTTCTTCCCCTATCTTTCATGCAGCGCGAATCGACGGGCGATCTGCTCTCACGCGGTATCGCCGACACCGCGCAGTTGCAAACCACGATGACCCTCATGGCCAATGATGGCGTCAAACAACCGATGGCCCTTCTCGGCGCTATCGGGTTTTTGATCATGCAGGCGTTCGGCACCGACGGCGCGTTGACCGTACTCGTGTGCCTGACGATTGTGCCGCTCACGGTTTTGCCCGTGCATTACGTCGGCAAGAAAGTCGTGAAGCGAGCCCGGCAGGTGCAGAACCAGCTTGGCGACGTTTCTGCCCAGCTCAGCGAAAACATTTCCGCCGCGCGCGAAGTGAGAGCATTCAGCCTGGAGCAGCGTGAAACCGATCGCTTCGAGCGTTCGACCAACGCGCTCGTCGTCGCGCAGATGAAAGTGGTCAAGTATGCCCAGGCCCTCACGCCCACGATCGAACTTCTTTCCGCCATCGGCATCGCCGCGACTTTGATTTTCGCCTACATGTCGAACGTTAAACTCGAAACGTTCCTGTCAATCGCCACCGCACTTTACGTCTGCTACGAACCGATCAAGAAAATCGGTTACCTGAATAGTGAGATTAACAGGGGCATGGCTTCGCTGGCGCGAATCGAATATGTGCTCAACGAGCCATTGACGATCAATGATCCGGAGCGCCCTGAAACGGTTGCGCGTCTCCGTGGTCAGGTTGCCTTCAACAATGTCACTTTCACGTACGGCAAGGCCCCTGCACTGCGCAACGTGACCGTAAATATTCCCCCCGGCACCGTATGCGCCTTGGTGGGACCCAGCGGCGCGGGCAAAAGTACGTTCGCCAATCTTGTCCCGCGTTTTTATGAAGTTGCTGCGGGAAGCGTGACGATCGATGGGCTGGATGTGCGCTCGATGCGCATCGCCGATCTGCGGCGTAACATCGCCCTGGTCTCGCAGGAACCGGTGCTTTTCAATGATACGATTTATAACAATCTGGCGCTAGGCACCGACGTCGCTTCACGGGAGGAAATCATCACCGCGGCCCGCCACGCGCACGCTCACGAGTTTATCGAAAAGCTTCCGCTGGGTTACGAGACGATCGTCGGCGAGAGAGGCGCGCTGCTTTCAGGCGGACAAAAACAACGCATCGCCATCGCGCGGGCGTTTTTGCGCGACGCACCGATTTTGATTCTCGATGAACACGCCAGCGCCCTCGATTCGGAAAGTGAAGCAGGCCTCCAGGATTCGATGCGCCGGCTCGTTTCCGGCAAGACCGTCCTCATCATCGCGCACCGCTTCAGCACCATTCGCGACGCCTCGATGATCCTGGTCTTCGATAAAGGCGAAATCGTCGCCCAAGGCGACCATGACGCGCTCTACGCCAGCAACGCACTCTACAAATCGCTTTACGACCGCCAGCAGGGGACCGCCTGAGATCACCATGGTGCGGGCAAGGCACGTCGAATTCGAAGAGCGTTTTATCTCACACTTTGCCGTGACCATTGGCATAGCGTGGCACTGCCGCCTTGGCTCCGTGACCCGACTTTCCTCGACGCCGCTCCATCGCCCCGATTGTTGCCGTGACGCTCTTCCTCAACCGGGTAACCCACGACAATTTCGGATCGGCGCCGGTAAATAGAATCGCCGCATGCCGGGCATAAAACCGCCAGAGCCGCCGGGAAAATCCGCGCCCCGCCGCGTTCTGCAGAAGGTTGAGGTATTCGCGGATAAATGTCCGCTGCGCGTCAGACAACGCAGGTTGCTGAACCAGCTCCTGCAGTAATCGCACCCGGAGATCGTGTTCCATGCGCAGCCGCTGCAATCGCGAACCAGCTGCGTGGTAGGCGTTGGTCGCGTGGATACGACAATGCACGAGATATTCGTCCACATACTGCACGCGACCGAGCATCGCCGCCCCAACGCCGATCCACCAGTCGTGCGGGACTGCGGCGAAGAAAGGCATCAGCTGCCGGACCACCTCGGTGCGAACCAGCACGGTGTGGCCCACGACCGTGTTGCGATAGAGCAGCCGTCGCACGTCACTGCCAAAAAACTTGCGCACCTCTCCCGCCGGCGACGGCAGGTTCGCCGGCACCGACCCTTGAAACTTATGCGTGGCGTGATGAATCAGACACGATTGTCCGTCCCACGCCGTACACATCCGGGCAAGTTTTTCCGGAAGCCAGATATCATCCTGATCCGCCAATGCGACCCATGTCCCGCGCACAAGGCTGATAGCCCGTTCAAAATTGCGAGTGACCCCCAGCGGGACCGCATTCCCGTACAGGCTGATTCGACTATCCTGGCGGGCATAATCCTCCAAAATAGTCCAAGTCCCGTCGGTGGAACCGTCATCCACCACCACGATTTCACCGACTCCTCGCTGCGCGCACAAGGTCCGCAATTGCTCGCCCAGGTAGCGGGCGCCGTTGTAGGTGCAGAGGGCGATGGAGATTGAATTCATTCGGAGCTTTTCGGGAAATTGTGAAAGCCTCCACTTTAGCCAGCGCTCGATTAAATCCCTGTTAAGAAGCCGGCATCCCCGGAAGTTATTTTCGCCGCGAAGGTGCGGAAATTTCTGGATGCAGGACATTCGGGTGCGGGGATGGACTTCGCAGCCATGCCGTCTGTGATCGACGGAGCAGCATGGCCACAAGGGCCAGCGCTACAGGTCGGACTGCCAGACGGCGTCATCGAACTGGTCATGCTCTGTCGGAAATGAACCTGTAAAATTATCCGTGCAGAAGCTGCTAATCGCGGGCTAACCTTTCCGAATGTCCGCCGAGCCTAAGGAATTTTCACGCGCCGTGGAAAATTTGATCGCGAGTTTTCGCGACGTACCCTCGGACAACGGACGTTCGAAGCGGCGCAAGACCACCGAACTCGGATCGCTCGTCGACGAACTGCTCGTCAAATATCGCATCAGCCACGACTCCGTCGAACATAGCATCCGCGAAAAATGGCCCGAGTTAGTCGGCGCCGCGAATGCCTCGTATTCGCATCCAGTCACCGTGGAGCGCAACCAGCTCGTCGTCCTCGTTTCCCACGCTGTGGTGCGCAATGAGCTTTTTCATCACCGGCTCACCATTCTCACAAAAGTAAAAAAACTGCCCGGTTGCGCGGACATCAAAGGCATCGCGTTGCGCGTCGGATAAATGCGTCAATCTCAGCGACGGAAGCATCTGGCAAGTGCCCCAATCCCGGCAAGTTACCACGGCAGTATTTAGAGGCAAAATTATACTTGCGCGGGGTGCGTGCCGTTTAGTTAATGTCACCTTGCGTTAGTGAAGGTCTGCTGGTCGCGGATCCTCACCACGGTCAGTCCGGGCAACCGGACGATAACGGTACCGCCGGCCCTCCAAAAGCGGGTGGTACGAAGCCGAAAGGCCTCCAAATGATCGCGTAATCAACCAACAAAACCATGTCACAACCCGTTAAATCAGAAGTCATCGCACAATATAAAACCCACGAGAAGGACACCGGCTCAAGCGACGTCCAGATCGCGCTGCTCACCGCCCGGATCAATCATTTGACCGAGCATTTGCGCACGCATCGCAAGGATTTCCACAGCCGCCGCGGCCTCCTCCAGATGGCCAGCCGTCGTCGCAAGCTCCTTGATTACGTCAAGAGCGAAGACCTGGCAAAATACAACGACTTGCTGCAGAAGCTCAGCCTCCGCAAGTAACCGATTTCACGAAAGGCGATCCACCGACGGGTCGCCTTTCGTTTTAGCTCCCCTCAGCCAGAACAGCCGCCCGGGACATTTCCGTTTACTCCTCTCTTGGTGGAATGCGTTGACCCCAATGCGTTCGAAATTCCAAACCGCGCGATCCGCTCGCCGGACCTACCCAGGGAAACGTAAGCCGAAATTTCTCGGAGCTGATTCAGAGGGTGCCACGAAAAAGGTAAATCTACCCTCCGCCGTCGCGGCTATCCTGTCGTCGATGGTATCCGGGCCTTGAGCGGCCCAACTTAGAAAAATATGAATCAGAAACACAATGTTACCGTGCCCGGTCTCGGGCTCACCTTCTCCACCGGCTCGATCGCCCAGCTCGCCGGTGGTGCCGTCAACGTCAACGTTGGCGAAACCAACGTCCTCGTCACGGCCTGCGCCGCCCAGACCATGCGTCCCGGTCAGGACTTCTTCCCCCTCACCTGCGACTACCGTGATAAATACGCGGCAGCCGGCCGTTTCCCCGGCGGTTACTTCAAGCGCGAAGGCCGTCCTTCCGAGCGCGAGATCCTCATCTCCCGACTTTGCGACCGTCCCTGCCGCCCCCTCTTCCCCGAGGGTTTCCTCAATGAAGTCCAGATCATCGGCACGCTCATGTCGGCCGACTTGATCAACGATTCCGACATCGCGATGGTTAACGGCGCCAGCGCCGCCCTCGCGATCTCCGACATCCCATGGAACGGGCCGATCGGCTGCGTCCGCGTCGCGCTGATCGACGACCAGTTCGTCGCCAACCCGACCATCGAGCAGATGTATTCCTCCGCGCTCGACCTCATCTACGTCGGCAATTCGAAAGATATGCTGATGATCGAGGGTTCTGCCGACCAGATCTCGGAAGAGAAGTTCGTCGAAGCGCTCGCATTCGGCCACCAAGCCATCCAGCCGATCATCACGGCCATCAAGGAACTCGTCGCTCTCGCCGGCAAACCGAAGGCGACCTTCAAGCTGATCGGCGCCACGCCGGAAGCCCGCGCGATCATTGAGCGCGTCGTCCCCGCCGAGCGCGTTTCCGCCGCTATCTTCGGTTTCGAGAAGAACGTCCGGTCCGCCAACGTCAAAGCTCTCAAGGAAGAAGCCAAGGCTGCCCTCACGACGGAACTCGGCGCCGACAAGTTCACCGATGTCGACTTGAATGTCGTCTTCGAAGACCTCCAATACAAAGCCTACCGAGCCACCGTTCTCGCCAAGGGCGTGCGCTCCGATCATCGCGACGCGAAGACCTTGCGCCCGCTCAGTTCCAAAGTGGGCGTACTCCCACGCGTTCACGGTTCCGCCATGTTCCAACGCGGCGATACCCAGAACATCGCCATCGTTACCCTCGGGCCAACGAAGGAAGCGCAGGACATGGACGGCCTCACCGGCGGCGCCACCTCGAAGAGCTTTATCCTCCACTACAACTTCCCGCCCTTCTCGGTCGGTGAAGCGGGCCGTTTCATCGGCCCAGGCCGTCGCGAAATCGGTCACGGCGCGCTCGCGGAACGTTCACTCGTTCCCGTGCTGCCCCCCGAGGATGTGTTCCCTTATTCCATCCGCGTGGTCTCCGAAATCATGGCCTCCAACGGTTCGACGTCGATGGCTTCCATCTGCGGCGGCTGTCTCGCCCTCATGGACGCCGGCGTGCCCATCATCGCTCCAGTTGCCGGTATCTCCTGCGGTCTCATGACCGAGATGGCGGCCGACGGCTCGATCACGAAGTGGACGACCATCACCGACATTCTCGGTGAGGAAGATCATTTCGGCGACATGGACTTCAAGGTTGCCGGCACGACCAAGGGTATCACTGGCTTCCAGCTCGACCTTAAGATTAACGGTCTACCGTTCGAAATCGCCAAGGCCGCGATCTTCCAGGCGCGCGATGCTCGCATTGAAATCCTCAAGTCGATGCTCGCCTCGCTGCCAGCTCCGCGCAAGGACCTGTCGCAATACGCTCCGCGCATCCAGACGATCCAAATCGATCCGGAAAAGATCGGCCTTCTCATCGGACCTGGCGGCAAGACGATCCGTCGCATCGTCGAAACGACCGGTGCCCAGATCGACATCGCCGACGACGATTCCGGCAAGGTCTTCATTTACTCGAACAATGCCGATGCGATGAATCGTGCCGTGCAGGAAATCGACGCCCTCTGCGGCGGCGGTTCCCAGATCGAGATTGGCAAGATCTACACCGGTCGCGTCACCGGCACGAAGGAGTTCGGCGCGTTTGTGGAATGCATGCCCGGCAAGGAAGGCCTTGTGCACATTTCCGAGCTGGCCGACTTCCGCGTGCGTCGCACCGAAGACGTCGTCAAAGTTGGCGATTCGATCACAGTCAAGTGCGTCGGCATCGACGAACGCTCCGGCAAGGTGCGTCTCAGCCGCAAAGCGGCGATGGCCGAACTCGAAGCTCAAAAGCAAGCCGCCGGTGGCGCTCCCGCCGCCGCTGCTCCTGCAGCCGCCGATACGCCAGCATCAGTGCAGTTGTAAGTCTTAAAACTGCTTCACTCTTCAAGCCGCGACCTCAGGTCGCGGCTTTTTTTTGGGTAACGGGTTTTCAGTAAAACTGGCAGCAGCAGAATAGTCAGACTGTGGGCGGTGTCTTTGTCGTGCTGTGGTAGGGCGAGGTATGCTCACAACACGACCGATTAGGGATAATCCGTCCTACTTCAGCCAACCACTTACAGAAAATCCGGTTGTTTCTCGCGGCTTTTTTCTTTCCGCCAGTTCAAACGTGACTCACTTTCACGGCTCGTGTCGTCCATTGCTCACAAAGCTCTCCGTCCCATTGCTATTTTCGAAGCATTCAAAGGCGCGATCGTGTTGATCGCGGGCTTTGGTCTGTTGAGTTTTCTTGGCCGGGACAATGAGGAGTTTGCCCAACAGATCATCCGTCACCTACAGCTTAATCCGGCGAAACATTATCCCCAGATTTTCATCACGGCGATGTCGCGTCTCAACGACTCCCATTTGATGGCGATCGCTGGTTTCGCCGCGCTCTACGCGATTATCCGTTTCGCTGAAGCGTATGGATTGTGGTACGAACGCAGATGGGCCGAATGGCTCGCAGCCCTCAGCGGCGGCGTGTACATCCCAATCGAAATCTATGAGCTCATGCACCGGGTCACTTGGTTAAGAGCCGGAGCGCTAATCATAAATCTCATCGTCGTCGCCTATATGGTCTGGCTGTTAACTGAGTCGCGGCGCCGCGCGGAACGATTAGCCAGAAAGGCGGAATAATTCGGGATTTAAGAGTAGTTTTTTTACTCGGTAGCCTTTCGGCTAGGACAAAAGATTCCACCTTCCCAACGCCTCGGTTGGGGTGTTTGTTGAATGACTACGATGAAGCTTCTGGTCACCAACGATGATGGCATCAGTTCCCTTTTTCTACATGAACTGATCTTCGCGCTCAAAGCCGCCGGCCACGAACTCTACGTCGTGGCTCCGACCAAGGAGCAAAGCTGGACCGGCGCTTCGAAAACCCGGGGCCGCCCCGTGAAATCCGCCGCCGTCGATCGCGGATTCGGTTGTCCCACCTGGATTGTGGACGGCACTCCGTCCGATTGCGTGAATATAGCGATCGCGCATTTACTCCCCGAAAAAGTCGAGGGCGTCGTAAGTGGCATCAACGTGGGCTTCAACTGCTCCCTCGGCTTCATCCTCGCCAGCGGAACGGTCGCCGGCGCATGGGAAGGAGCGCTGCACGGTCTGCCCGCCATGTCGTTGTCCCAGGATGTGTCGGAGAAATTCTACGCCCACCTGAAGGAACATGGAGGCGAGCCCGACGGGGAATTGCTCATCACGCTGAAAAATTCTGCGACGCACGCCGCAAAAATGGTGGATGTCATTCTTCCCCGGATGGCGGTCAACAGTTTCACGGTGCATAACGTAAATTTCCCCTTCCCCTGTGTCTCCGCCACGACCATGGAGCGGACGGTGCCGGCGCACGTCCATGCTCCCGGACTGTTCAGTCCCGCAGCGGACGACGGTTCCCACCGGTTGGTCTGGGGCAGCATCGTCGACGTGTCGCCGCCCGGACCACTCACCGATATTGCCTGTCTGGAACAAGGCCGCATCAGCCATTCCGTGCTCGACTACCGCAAGCTCGGACACGGGTAGAATCTTGTAGCGACAAAGCGCGCAAAAGAGACGCAGTCGACAGCAGAGCCCGGCCATGAAGCTTTCTGCAACTCGAACTCCTTGGCTTGGAGTAAACCTCGTGGCCGAACGCAGGTAGAAAATTCGGAACCCGAACTGACCATTATTTTAGCCACAAAAATTCACAAAAAATCTCGCTGCGAGTTTAGGCACAAAGGCCTCTATAGAAGCACGGGAATATTTACGAGGGCAGGAGCAGTACTTTTTGTGACTTTCGTGGCCAACCTTCCGGATTGGGGGCTGGCCGCATCCCTGTTTTTCCACTGTGCTCGCAGGAACTGGAAGCTACCGGACGAGGGAAAATCCCGCACGGATCGTCGAGGTCTGCTTGTTGTAGTTTCGCAAGCTCTCGCCGTAGCCGTTCCAATATTGAATCAGGATATAGGTCGCAAAATCGAACAGCTTGTCGAAATGCACCGGCATGGTCAGATCCGCCTGCACACTGCCTTTATGACCTGCCCGTCCGAGCCGGCCGCTAACCGACAAAGCGACGCTGTCGTTTTTACCGAAAATCGCCGCGAGCTCGCTATAGCCCCGGTAGTTGGCGATGTCGCGGTTGTCGCCGACATCGGACACGTAGGTGAAAAAACGCGGCGCCAAAACCAGGTTCCACCCATCGAGCCGGCCAAACGCCACCGCCGGCCGGAAATAAACGATATTAACACTGCGCGAATTCAATCCGTCCTGCCCGTTCGATTCGTGCCGAACGCCCGCCTGAAAACCGAGAATTTGAAATCCCCCGGTCTTGCCCAAATCGAGATAAGACTGCGACTCGTACATGATTTCGGGCATGTAACTGGTATCGAAAAATGGACTCGAATCCGCGTCGATATCCCACAGTGATCGCTGGGTGTACCCGAGATAGAGACCACGCAAGACCGGAACTTTATCACCCAGACGGCCGTTGTCTCCGAGCAATCGGTACTTGAAGCTGAATTGGAATTTCGCTCCGGGCACGTCAGCTCCATATATAAAGTAAACCGGTTCATGCGCGGTGAAACGCCCGGCAAAGGAACGCTGCACCGCGGATGCCGCGGGCTGGCTTGGAAAAATATTGCTCAGAGGCGCAGACACAATCTTCGGCACAGCAGTCGCCGCTTCATGCGCCACCTTCACGTCGATGGTGGCACGGGCGGGTTGCGGGCGATCCAGTTCCAGTACCAGGCGGCCATGAGCGTCAGCCGGCACCGCAAATTCGAACGACCGATACGAAAAGCCGCGGGCCGCGATCTGTGCTCCGCCACCGGCCTGGCCGCGAAGAATAATGGGCCATTCTTTTTTTTCGCTGCTTAATCGCGCATCCAGCGTCAGCGGGGTTTCAAAGATCACCTCCACCGAGGTTGGATTCAGGATCACCAAGTCGACGCGCACGGTCCCGCCTGGTGACGCGGCCTCCATTGGTGCGATGAGATTTATCACCACATTTTGCGCAACGATGGTCGCCGCCGAAACCGCGAGTAAGATCAAAACAAAGACAAACTTCATTGGACCCGAACGTAGATCGAAAAGTGCGTTCCGCACGTCGATTCGTCAGGGATGTTACCTGCGACCTAATATTTTTCTCGTCTGCGGCCCAATTTCTGCGCGACCAACGCCGCTTTCTCGTCTGCTGTCAAAAAGGCCAGGTCCAGCGCGTGTCGTTGCGCCAGCTGAATCTCGTCCGTCATTAAACCCGCCGCGGGCGCGGCAACTTCATATTCGTGACGCAAATCGATTCCGCTGATCACGGGATCGTCCGTATTGATCGTCGCAAGCAAACCGTGGGCGAGAAATTGTTTCATCGGATGCGAAATGAAATCCGGCACCGTGTTCGTTTGCACGTTGCTGGTGAGATTGATTTCCAAGCCGATGCCGTACTCGCCGAGATGATCGAGCAGTTCGAGGTCATCGATCGCCCGAATGCCATGCCCGATCCGCGTGGCACCGAGCTCCCGTAAGGCCGACCACACACTCGCAGCCCCACCCGCTTCTCCCGCATGCACGGTAATTGCCCAACCGGCATCCCGCCCGCGTTTGAAATGCTCGGTGAAACGCTCTGCTGGCCAGTTTTTCTCATCGCCCGCCAGATCCAGCGCCACGATGTGCGAACGAAACTCCAGCAACGCGGCCAATTCCGCATGACACGCCTCCACGCCAAAAGTGCGGCTGAGAATGCCAATCAGGTTCACTTTCAGGCCCGTCCTCGCACGACCTTCTTCAATGCCCATCACCACGGCTTCCACCACCTTCGTTGGATTGAGTTTGTTCGGACCCGCCATGAAATACGGACTGAAACGCAACTCCACATAATCGAGTCCTTCCGCATGAGCGTCCTCAACATTCTCGCGTGCGATGCGCCGGCAGGCCTCGTAGTCGCCCAGCACAGCGATCATCCAATGCAGTTTGTTCAACCAGGAGATAAGATCGGGCATCACGCCCTCCACCTGAACATGAGGCCGCAACGCCTCAATCGTCGCACCGGGCAATTTTATGCCGTGTCGTTGTCCAAGATCGAGAATGGTCTGCAACCGGACATTGCCATCGAGGTGCCGGTGAAGATCGATGACCGGAAGGGTTGGATTTGCATTAAGCCACTTCATCGTCGGTACGTGGAATCGTAATATATTTAGCCAGGAAAAAAACCAGCGCAGCCAACGCATAACCGAGCGCCGCGCCACCCGCCGGAAATAGCGATCGTCCGGATTTCCACTGACCGCTCGCCCAAGCCAGCAGTGGCAGATCAATAACGGTGTCGCGCCCGGTCAACACGTAGGAATGCATGAGTCCCGTAAGAGCAAGGACACTGCCAACGCTGCACCACACCGCCGCACGGATCCATGCCCGGTCCACAATGCACACCACGATTGCCGCCCAGATCATCGCTGAATAGAGAAACCCCTGCTCGAGCGCAAAACCACCTCCGATGTATGCACCAGAGGCATGGGCCGCTGCGACCAATGGAGCGCCCAGCACCGCGCCGCCAGCAGCGATCGATGTCTTCACGATCAACATCGTCCATGCCGCCAGCGCAGGCAAAAGCCCGACAACCACCGCGGGATAATATTTTTTATCAGTCACCTCGAACGCCTGCGCCGCAATAATAATACCGATCCACAAAATGATCGCGATTCCTGCCTCCGCTGGAATGAGCCAGGTGAGCGTGGCCATCATTCCGGTCAAACACACCACCGTGATACCGATGCCGTTTAGCACCGAGTAACCCGCGCGCGCTCCGAGCTTTTTCCATGCGGGATGACCGATATAGATCGACGACGGAAAAGGTGATCCGAAACACGCCGCGGCAATCGTTCCCAGTCCGTTGACCACCAGGCTTGGCCGCACCGGATAATTGTCACCCGCCGCGGCCGCGGATTCGATATTTTGCAACGACGCCAGCACGCCCAACAACCCGATTGGGATGATAACGGAAAGATATGCCACCACATGCCCTCCGGACAATGCGGTCCAAAGGTCGGTCAACACGGGCTGCGGAAAATAAAACCGGAAATGTTCCAGCGGTTTCACCGCCGGGCCGCCGACCGGCGCAAGACCGGTGCCCCACGCCAGCGCCGTGCCGACGACCAAAATGACCAACGTCGCTGGAATCCGGCCGCGAAATTTCACGCGGCCGAAAAATATCATGAAGACGAGCACCATCATCACCAAACCAATGATGGGCGCCGCGAACGCCTGAAAGAGAAACGAGAGCCCGAGAAAACCCACTCCCACTCCACCGAGAGTCGCAAGCATCGCTGCCGGAGGAGTGTGCTGTCGGATCTTCGCTGCAAAAAATGCGCAGCCAAATTCCAGAAAACCTCCCAGCAGACACGCCACCAATCCTGCATGCCAGGCAAAGCGTTCGGGATCGGCGATGCCTTCAGCGATTGCCAGCTGCTTTGCGGGTAACATTACCAGAAAAACGTGGGCAAAGAGACCTGGCGTGCTGATCCCATAAGGAAGCGCGGTAACGTCGTGGCGCCCTTCGCGGCGCGCCAGCTGCAGCGCCTGCCACGCATAGAAAAGGTTGCCGACCAAAAACGAAATCGCGACGCCCGGCAGAATGCGGCCATAAATCAAAGCGGGCGAGAATCCGAGCACCCCGGTGCACAGCGGCGCGAGAATGAGCAGCTGCACCAGATTGTTGACGAAGGCCACCACGAAGCCTTCGCCATCGCCGCGGGTGAACAACTTCATGCGCCCACCTCTTGCGCGGCCAGGCGACCGGCAAAATAAACCGTCCACCGCGCGGCGGCCGCCGCCGCAGTCTGGCCAAGTTTTCGATATGCCGTGCCGGGATTTGACTGCGTGCGATTGCTGCCTGCGCGAAAAATGATGTGGGGAACCTGGAGTTGCGTGCACACCTGCGCAATGGCGGCGCTTTCCATTTCCATGATATCGGGATCGAGTTTCTTTTTCATGTCCGCGATTTTTTCATCGGACACACCAAACATGTCACTGGCTGTCACCACGCCCGTGAGTACCGTGGGGCGATAGGTTTCGCCGTCGACCGTCACCGGTTCCGCGATGTAGCCCTTGATGGAGCTGCGGGCCAGACGCAGCAATCGCGGGTCCGGCTTGTAAGCCCAATGCGTCATCCCGCCAGCAAGTGGTCCACGCACCTTGCGATAAACCATTCCTTCGGAAGTGAGACTGCCCGCTGCGTGATGGACCGTACTGGTGGAAATCACTGTGTCGCCCGTCCGGATACGTGGATTAAAACGCGAGCCTGTTCCTGAAACCAGCACCTCAGACGGCTTGAAAGTGTGTACGAACAGCGCCGTAACCATCGCGCCATTCGTTACGCCCACTCCGGTAACGGTCGTAATTACGCGTCGGCCGTTAAGCACGCCCGTCACGTAAGGAAAACACGCGAGCCTTCCGGACTTCGCTTGTTTTAATTGCGACTGGATCAGCCGGATCTCCGAGGGCATTGCACTCAGGATCAGCGTCACCGGACTACCAACGGTTCTGGCCATGCCGCGTTTAAGCACGTGCCCTACCAAATCAGACGTTTCTTACCCCGTCACCCGCTATTTGTGCGGGAGAAACTAAAACAAAGTTTAATCACTGAACAGCGATTTTATCTCCAGATCCAAATCAGGCATTTTTCGATCAAATTTCGTGTCCTTTCGTGTGTTTCGTGGGCAATCCGACTGCATCGAGCCGAATCAGCATCCGACTCCGCGAACCCGCGCCCGGTCGATCGCACTGAGGAAAGTCTCCGGATCGTACGGTTTCGGGATTACGCCAACGAAACCAAAGGCCCGGTGATTGGACATCACCGGGTCGTGGGAATAGCCGCTGGCCGCTACCGCCCTAACGTCACCGTCGATTGCCCGCAGTTCGCTCAAGGCATCCTTTCCGCCCATGCCGCCTGGAACGGTGAGATCCAGCACGACCACGTCGAATGAACGGCCACTCGCGTGCGCTTCGGTGTACGCCTGGACGGCCGCCGCGCCATCCGACACCAGCGTAGCCTCATGTCCTGAGCGAGCGAGGACCGTACGCGCCAAATTGCGGACCGTTTCCTCGTCGTCCATGAAAAGCACCCGGGCACGATGCCGGGGTGGAGAAGCGATCACCGGAGCAGCGGATAACATTCGTGTCCTTTCGGCCGCCGGCAGCCAAATGTGAAAGGTCGTACCCGAACTCTCCTTCGACTCGACCGTCATGTTTCCATGGTGTTTCTTCACGATGGAATGCGCGGTGGCCAGGCCGAGCCCGTTACCTTTCGGCTTGGTCGAAAAATAGGGATCAAAAATCTTCGGCAGCCGATCGGACGGGATGCCCGGCCCATTATCTGCCACCGTAAGATGTAGGAATCGCCCTTTCGCCAGGAATGGAATATCCCCGGTTTCCACCTGCTCGGCTGCAAGGCTTAGGCGGATCAATCCTCCCTCCGCCATCGCCTGGACCGCGTTGAGCACTAAATTATGTACCACGCGACTGATCTGACCCACATCGGCGTTCGCTGGCGGCAGATCGCGGGCAAAATCGAATTCCACCCGCACATTCGAGCCTTGGCGGGCAAAGCCGGCGGCTTCACGCACCACTTCCGGTAGTTCTATCGCCGAGCGCACCGGCTCCCCACCCTTGGCAAACGTCAGCAATTGCTGCGTAACTTCACTCGCTCGCTTGGTGGCACGCTCAGCCTCCCGCACCTGTTCGCCCACCACCTCCATTACGCGTTTTTCCAAGCGCATCAGTCCCAGATTCCCCATGATTGCCGTGAGCAGATTGTTGAAATCATGCGCAATCCCTCCCGCCAGCACCCCGAGGGAATCGAGGCGTGAGGAGCGTTCGAGTTCGGTTTGCATCGCCGCTTCCTTCTCGAGTTGTGCGCGGATCTGCAGGGTCTGCCGGCGTACGCGGCGACCCAGCAATGTCACCCAGAAGACACCCAATAAGGTACAAATTCCAAGACCGGCGGCGACCGAGAGGGATCGCCCGGCAGTCCACCACGAGGGAGTCTGTAAGATTCGAATGTCACCCGGCGACCGTACGAGCAGCTTAAAGCCGATTGGTTGATGATTCTCATCGAACTGCAGGACGTACACCCCGGCCAGTTCCAGCAAGCTACCGGGCTCAGGGCTCCGCCAATCAGATGGCGCATCCATCCATGCCTCAAACAACATATTCTCCGCCTGGAGAGTCATCCGGACCGCTCCTTTCTGAAACACCGACTGGCGCAAATCGGCCTGGAGCTGGACGAGCCGGGTGTCGGCCTCGGGCGAATAGTCAGCCAGGTGTTTCAGCCCAAATTGGGTGACAGCCGAGTTGCCTTGAACAGGCCTTACCTTCCCGTCGCGAAGCACCAGGCGACCTCCATCACGTCCAAGCAATCCGGCTACCTGGACCGTCTGCCCCGGCGGCAACGGCGCAGTTTCACGCGAATACACGATCAAGCCGGTCTCACCGTCCTGCATAAAAAAATATTGTCCCGGTATCTGCAATAAAACCGTACCCGTGACCGTTACCCAATGTTCAAGCACACTGGCTCCGATGTATTGCTTCAGTGAATTGATCGGATGGCGCGTAGCGGAAAACGGATCCGCGAGAGGGGGATTTTCCACCACGATGTCTTCCTGATCCTTCACCCACAGTCGGAGACCGGTCATCTGCCGCTGGCCATTGGCCTCCGCACTGCACACCCCGGTAAGCCGGACCATGGCTCTTTCCAAATTTTTGTAGGCAACGTCGGGGGTGACGTAGGCCGAAAATTCGCCCGTGGCAGTCACCATGTCGAGGCGGGTCCACGCGCCATCGTTCGTTACTTCGCGAAGCAAACCGCGCATCTCGATGCGACGTCCCACCTCCGCACCAGTCAATGCCTGTTCCAACGTAACGGAACGGGCGCTGGGCAAGATCAGTGGACCAAGCACGGCAATTTCCCGGAGCCTTACTTCGGGCGAGTAACGTCCGGGTGTCGTTACGCCTTTGACTTCCACCACCTGACCAACAGGGGGAGAGCTGAGCGATTTGTCGCGCCATACGCAGATTCCGCCCGAACTATCCTGCAGATAGAAAAAATCCGCATGCGGATCTGACCAGGTAATCACGCCTCGAAGCAGCACGGCATACCCCCGGGCGACTTCGCTCAAAGGCAGCTCAACAATATTCCCGACTTGTCGCAAATTGAGCTTCGGCATTTCCAAAGGCTCAGGGCCTTGAGAGAATGATTTCTGCCGGACAAGGTGAAAAAGCGGTTCCTTCAACGTCCGCTCAACTCCCACACCTGCAGGTTGGCCCAAAACTTCGACCCGGTCACCGGGGATCAACCTGGCAGGCTGCGGTGTAGAAATGGTTAATTCTCCCGTTTCATCGCGCAGAGTGAGGCTTTTACCAGGAATGTAGGTGCGGACTTCGCCAGCCACCTTGACCCAAGGTTGTTTCGCCTGGTCCAGGAATCCGATCGGCGTGAAAGGTAATTTCGTCCGGGGATCATCGCGAAATTCGCCCAGCACCTTTACGTCGTTCGCGCGTGGCACCCAATAGTTGATTCCCTGCAACATCTTGCTGGCATCGACATTGGCTACGTACACTCCATTAAAACGCACTCTCGAATCGATCAAATCCGGCATGTTTTGTGAGGCGCTGATCATTTGCCTGATCGCTACCAGCCAACCCTCCGACAACATCAGGTATTCAATATGCGTGGCATCAACGTCCCGTTGCTGACACACATATCCTTCGACACTCGTCCATTGTCCATCGAAGCGAGCGGAGTCGGATAAATTTCCCGCCGTCGCCAAGGGCTCGGGCATCGCCTCTTCCTCTAAAACCGTCACGGTTACTTCGCTCCGTAAAATCCCACGCGACGGTTGCACCACACCCTCAATTCTCACTCGCTGTCCAGTTCGGACCGGCAACGGCTCGCCACGTACCGGAAGGAAACTGCTATGCCCGTCGCACTCACCCCACATCAACTGCCAGCCGGGATCGTAGTAATATACTAGGATATCCAACCGGATATGATGCAGTTTTTGTTTTTCCGTATTGGATAGCCCCCAAAACTCTCCGGCCGTGGTGATAACATCAGTCGAATCTGTCGTTTGCAGATTTTGTCCCTGGGCGAAAATCTGGCTGCCCGTTGATATCCAGACAACCACCGTCAGGCCCAGCATCCATCGCGCGAATGCAGGCACACACCTGCGAGCGTTTGCTCGAGGAACGGAATCGTGGTCGGCCACAGTGGAATGAATAAGTTGAAAGACTGACTGAGCAGGGGTAGCTACACTCTATAATTCGGCCCAAATCGTTCACGCTTGAACCACAGGCACTGCTAAATTTGGGGTGCGCGGTACAGTTGTAAATGCCGGTTTGCCTTCAAGCAAAATGCGGCTTCGTGTGAAGGCCCGCCATGATTGAAGTCGAAAACCTCACCCGTATCTTCCGCACCTATAAGAAAAAGCCCGGTTTTTGGGGTGGAGTGAAAGGGCTTGTCCATCGGGAGTTCGAAGAGACCAAAGCCGCCGATAGCATCAGTTTTAGCATCAAAGAGGGAGAATTTGTCGGATTCCTGGGACCAAACGGTGCGGGCAAGACGACCACGCTCAAGATGCTGTCAGGGTTAATCTATCCGACCAGCGGCACAGCCCGGGTCGCCGGCTACGATCCGACCAAACGAGAAAATGCCTACCGCCGTTTGTTCGCGCTGGTCCTCGGCCAAAAAAACCAGCTGTGGTGGGACCTGCCGGCGATTGAATCGTTTCACCTGCTCCGCGCGATCTACGGTCTGCCGGCCGATCAGTTCAAAACGACGCTCGACGAACTCGTTGCCCTGCTCGCGATCGGACCAAAACTAAATGTCATGGTGCGCGAGCTTTCCCTGGGCGAACGCATGAAAATGGAGTTGATCGCCGCCCTCCTCCACCGCCCCCGGGTGCTCTTTCTCGACGAACCCACGATCGGCCTCGATGTGATCTCACAGAAATCAGTGCGCGACTTTTTGCGCGATTATAACCGTCGCTACAAAACCACGATCCTGCTCACGAGCCACTACATGGCGGACATCTCGGAACTGTGCGAACGCGTGATCGTGATCGATCACGGCAAGAAAATCTATGACGGCAGCCTCAGCCGGATTGCCGGCGCCGGAGCCCGTCAGCGCATAATAAAATTTAAACCCCGCACCGGCGCGTTTCCGCCCGATTGGAAACCCGCTCACGGCACGGCCAGGGTGTGCGACGACGGCGAGATATTGCTTCATGTGCCGAGCGAACAGGTCGTCGCCGTCTGCCAGCAAATCCTCAGCGTCGGTGGCGTGGACGATCTGACGATTCAAGACGTGCCGCTCGAAGACATCATCAGCGAACTCTTCTCCCGCGGCGTGGCCGCAAGTTGATCAGTCCAGCAGGTTGGTCCGCACAATCCGGGTCAACAGGTCGATATCGAACGGCTTTTCCAACACGAGCGCGTCCTCCTCAGTCGCGCCCGCGGGCAGCCCGTAGGGAGCGCGCTGCACCGTCGTGAAAAACGGTTTGATGCCCGGTTGTTTTTCCCGCGCATATCGCACCAGTTCCATTCCACTCACCCCGTTACGCAACTCCATCTCAGTCACAAACCCCTCAAATGATTCGGTGGCGAGCAGTTCGCGGGTGCGCACCGGCGACGTGCTTTTCACGATTTGGAATTCCCGCCCCAGCACCATGGCAAATGTATCCGCCACCGCAGCACTGTCATCGTGCACGAGCAGGACAGGCCGGAGCATTTCATCATAGGCGCCGGCTTGCTGAAGGGCTTTCTCCAACAGCATTTCAGGCGTGCGGCCATCGCGACCGAGCTCGGAATAGCCGAGCCTCAAGCCTTCGCGACCGACAAAAATATTCCGCAATTTCCGCAATCTCGCCCGCAGCGAGATTCCACCCGTCTCCGGCAACACCAGTCCGATTCTCCGCGCGTCGTAGGGGCCGGCCATTTCACCCGGCAAAAGCGCCGCCCGCAGTTCGGGCAATTGCCGGAGAATGCCGTCGCCGATAGGAGAACTCTCAATGAATGCTACGCCCATCCTTTGATTTTCCACCAGTGACCGGTATGTTTCCCGTTTCACCAGCTCCAACAAACGCGCTTGTTCCGGCGTCAGATCCTGCAACACCACGATCCACGCACCGGCGTCGCCGGTGGCCCGACGCGCCTCACCGTAGATCAGTTTCCCATTGGCCCGCACATGAAATCCACCGGGCGTTTTAAGCACATTTTCGAGCGCAGATCCCGCATCGCCGAGCCAGCGCAACGCCAGATCGTTCGCGATGATCAGACGCCTGTTTTCGTCATAGGCGGCCACACCCACCGGCGCTTGATTGAGGAGAAATCGCAACAACTCGGAACGCTGGTTCAACTCCTTGAAATTCGCCGCCTGAAACAACGCCGCCGAAAGGAATTCCGCGAGTCCTCCCATAAGATGCAAATCCTCCGGACCGAATTGCCGGTGTCGCGCATGCGGCGTCACCTCGAGCGTGCCGATCGGCCCCGCCCCACCCGCGAGCGGCAACGTCAGAGTCGCCGAAGAAAAATTGGCGGAACTTTCCGCCAGCGCGGCTGGAGTGGAAATGGTCAGCCGCTCAAAGTGCGGCATTTGATCGAGCGCCGTCTGCAAGCCCTTAACGAAATTGTTGAACTCGCCAAAGTTCGCGAAGGCTTGGGCGAGCGCGCGCATCGCCGCGGGACCAGTCACATTCAGGGAAGATGCCGTGCGCGACATGGATTAAAACACCGGTGGAAGATAGACGCGAAAGGTGGTGCCCTGACCCACCACGCTCGACACCTGGATTTCTCCATGATGGTGCTGCACGATGCGTTTCACGATGGCCAGCCCAAGCCCCATGCCGTGTTTGCCGCGCCGTTCACCGGTCGACTTGGTCGTGGTGAAAGGATCAAACACATGCGGCAACAAAGCCGGATCGATTCCCGGACCGTTGTCCGAAACACTCACACACAGCAACGGCTCGGGGGCGTTTTCCTGCAAATCAAAGCCAATCGCGAGCCGGTTGCTCGCCCGTCCATCCATGGCCTGCGCCGCATTCTGGATCAAATTCAGAAAAACTTGAAGCAGCTGGCTGTAGTTGGCGGTGACCCGGAGCGTTTCCATCTCGGGAAACACAAGCTCGACTTTCGCCCGTTGCAACTCGGGGCGCGCGATTTCCGCCGCGGCCGTGAGCACCTCGAACAAGCTCACCGGTGACATCTGCACGCGATTACTCTCCGCGAATGACGCGACGTTTTCGACGATGCTGGCAATCCGGCTGACATCGCGCTGCACCACCGCGCTGAACTCCTGCTGAAAATCCAGCTCGGTGCCGCGCTCTTTCAGCAGTGCCGCGAAGGTCTGAATCGACACAAGCGGATTGCGCAATTCGTGGGCCAGACCGGCCGCCAGCGTCCCCAGTGAAATAAGTTTTTCCGTCTGACTTGCCCGGCGTTCGAGTTGACGCGCACGCAGGTTCACCGCGATTTGCAGACACGTGGATTCCAGTAAAGCCAGTTCCGCCTCGGTGTAGCGCTCACTCTCCTCCCGCCGGCCGAGAACCAAAACGCCGGAGAGAAAATCGTCGCTCGCAATCGGAAAAAAAGCCTCAAACGGCATCTTCCCCCGAAGCTGGCCAATTTCACTCCACAATGCTGCATCCATTTCCCCCTCGGAACCGTCGAGGATGACGGGGTCCATTCGCTGTTTCAAGATGCGCACGAAGAAGGATTCCTCGGACAACGTTCGCGTCGCCTGAGTCCAACCTTGAACCGCCCGCAACTGATAGTCCGGCTCGAATTCCGTCCGGGCGTAAACGGCTGCAGCTTCCAGTCCAAATGCGCGGGTGATCTCGCGCACAATGCTTTCAAACACCTCCTGCTCGCTGCCCAGCGTCACGATCCGCTGGCCGAGCGCCTTGAGCTGCTGCTGTTGGGTATTCCGGCGACGCAAAAAAGTTTGGGCCAGCAAGCGGTTCGCCGCGCGACTGAGCCGCGGCACCGCCCAGATGAAAAACAGCGCAGTGATCACACATAACAAAAACTGCGTGAGCATCCGCTCCGAAGTCAGCGGATAATCGAACCATGGCCCGGCCATGCTCAGAACAAACACATACACCACGGCCAACGTGACACTAAACCCGATGTAAACGGCCGCGTGCACAAAATCGTAGGTCACCAGCGGCAATTGGTAGCGCGACGCAGCGTGAGCCATGATCAGGAGATAGAGAAAAACCAGCGCGTTGCCCAAGGGCGGCAGCGAAATTCCATACCACATCGGAAAGTTGGTCGCACCGCCGCCAAACCCGATGACCGATGCCCAAAAAATACTGCGAAGCTGGGTGGCACGTCCCCCGGTCGCGGTGCGCAGATTTTTCAGCAAAAGCCACGCCGCATAAAGCGTCATCACACCAAAAAACAACAGGTACATCCAGTACAGCGGACCGGCCGCCGGCCAGAAAGCGTAGGTGCGAACATCCTGAACGCGGGCCACCATGAGCGGCGTGAAGTTCAACAGAACGAACACTCCGGAAATCATGTAACCAATCCGCACCCACCAGGACCGGTCCTCACCACAAAGCTTGGCGACAAAACGCAGAAAGCTCACGGGCACAAAATAGGCGAATACCATCAGCAGCCGGCAGAAAAACAGCGCGCGTCCCGCATCACCGGAAATTTGCCACAGACAATATCCCGCCGACCAACCGCCGATGGTCAGGGCAAAGACGCCAAAACTGACGTTGATACTGTCCTTGCGCCCGCGCACGACCACCGCAAAAGCGAGAATTCCTGCAGCGAGGAAGTTAAGCAGAGCAGAAATGATCAGGTAACGCGTCACTTCTGGGCCTTGATAACTATGGCCTGCCGCCCCAGTGACTGAAACGTTTCCTGCACTTTAAATCCGGCCTCGGTGGCCAGCGCACCCAGCTCGACTTCGGAGAAAAAAGCATAGTGCCCCACTTCCTCCTTCACCCGGATTTTGCCAGCGGCCCGCAGTAAATCGCGCGCAGACTCCATCTCGGTTTCCGTGACTTGCTGATCGATAAAATTACGATAGATCACCGACATGTCACAGTGCGGTTTCATGCTCGAGAGTACAACCACCGCTCCCGGTCGCGCGACGCGTGCCAGCTCACGGAGCAACGCTTGGGGCTGGGTTAAATATGACAGCAGGAGACTGCAACAAATCACATCGAATGTGTGGTCCGCAAACGGCAGCTGCGGCGCGCCAGTCGCACTGCTGAGTTCGTTGAAATCAAAGCGCGCGTACGCTGCACCCGGAGGTCCGACGAACTCACCGTCCCCGCTCTTCCGCGTCGCCCGTCCATGATTGTCCATGGCGTCCTCCAGACCGCGCCGGGTCAAATCCAACCCGACATAGAAAGCAGGCAAATTGCGCGCAAACGAAGTCCGCCGTTGCAGATAAGCCTCGCGCACGACCCAAAGACCGAAAATCCCGTTGCCGCATCCGGCATCGAGCACGATCGCTCCTGGACGAAAAATACAGAGCCGGCCAAGCAACTCCATGTAACTGCGATAGTCGTCCGACTTTTCCAGTACGCTGTATTTTTCCAAATAACCCGACCAAAATTCATTTTCGGTTTCCGCCGGTCCTTCCGCGTCGCGCATCTTTTCCCGCTCCTGCCGGTTCTGCGCAATCAACCCTTTCTTGTCGGGAATCCTGAGCGCGGATTCTTTTTCACCGGGATAGTCCTCGTCGTGTCCGCAAGCCCAGACGATCCGTCGAAAAACGTCCTCCGCCGCGCGCGGATTTTCGCGCACCTCATGCATCGCTCCTTCCACGGGAATCAAACGGCAAAGCGGATGTCCGGCCAGGGTTTGCACGACGTCGTCATATTTGATCCACGCGTCGTCGGTGCCAAAAAAATAAATTAACGGGACTTTCAACCGGGTGATGTCCTCCACTGTCCCGGCGAGATTGTGCAAACCGGCGTCGACTGCGGTGCCGAGAAATATTTCGCCGTTGATGTCGAAACCGAGAATGTCCGTGAGTCCCCAATGCCGGCCCGCAAGATAGGTCCCAAAAATGTCCTCCCGGTAAACTTCTGCCAAAGTCCCCTGCATGTTCACCACCCCGGCGACACTGATCAGTTTTGAGATTCTGGTGTCGGTGGCCGCCGCCCGGAAGGCGCAGCGTGCAGAGAGACTGTTGGAAACCAAAACCGACCTCGTCACTCCATGGTGGCGCTCCAGATAGTCCAAGGTGCCGATGATGTCCCCCACCGCGCCTGGCAAGGTGAAGTCCTGCATTCGTCCTTCACTTTCACCGATATGATTCGACTGGTCGAAACGCAGCACATTGAGGCCATTGGCCGCCAAATAATAGGCGAGCTGAAGGTTGTTTTTCTTTGTCTCTCCGTACTTTGGAGCAACCACGACCCAAGGCTTTTCCTGCAACCGGCCTGTGTGATCTATGCAAGCCGACAGACGCAATCCAGCCAGGTTTAGGTAGCTGACGTAGTCTGTGCGCACCTGCCCGGCCGAAACATGCGTGGGTTTGGCAATCATTCTGAGGTCGATCTGCTGGCCCCAGAAAGGCCAGTTTCCGTTGAAAATCAATGAACAATTCACACTTTGCGATTGATTAAATCACGGAGGTAAAGTGTGTTAAGAATTACTACCAAACTATTCCCAAACTGTTAACAATGACGTTCAGGAAGTGATCCGGCTCCTTTTAATCACTGACGACTCGACGCAGCCGTTAATCGCGGCGTTGTCGTCCGCCGCCGACTTCCAAGTCACGCAACGTAGCAAGTTTGTTGATGCGCGCCGTGCATTGCTCGCCGGTGTTTTTGATGCGTGCGTTTTTGCTCCTAAGGATTTGAGCCGTGACACGCTAGGTGAAATCACCTCCACGCGCGCCCTGATAAATCACCTGCCACTGCTTACAGTATTACCTATTGGCGCAGGAACCGACCAACAACAACGCGTCCTCGCAGCGGGTGCCGACGTTGTGCTCTTTCATCCGATCAGCCCGGCAACCCTCGCGTCAGTTTTGCAGCGCACGGTTACACGCAGCGAGAGTGATTCATCTGCCACGCAGACTGCGTCCGTCCCGCCGTTCAATCCGAAGGCAGCAGCGATGTCTTCCGCTCTGGAAGTACTGCGTGATTTTTCCCAAGTCCTCGGTTACTCGCTCGATTATCGCCAGCTCACGCAGCATTTCATTCTGCGTCTGCGCGAAGTAGTCGGCGTCTCCCGTATCGCGATCTTCCTCGAATCAGGGTCGATCGATTCAGTTCCCACTGCTCCGCCCATCGACAATTCGCGCCTGAGCTGTATCGCTGCAGTTGGCGTGCCCGCCGAACTCGTCGAGTGTTTCGCACTCTCGCGCAACGCCGGCCTCGGTCGCCAGCTCACCGCGCGTCCGCAAATCCTGCGCGTCGCGCCGAACTCCTCCACGTTTCTCGATCCAAAAATTTTGCGCGAGATGGAAGTGCTCAGTGGACAGGTCGCCATTCCAATCAACGATCGCGAACGCACGCTCGGGATCGCGGTGCTCGGCGGGCGTTTGATGGGCGGGGATTTCACCGACGAGGAATTGTTGCTCGTCTACCATCTGCTCGAGGAGCTCGGTCTCGCCGTCAAAAACAGCTGGTTGCACAACGAGCTCGTCGGCAGTCACCGGCTTTTCTCGAGTGTGCTCGATGGCATCACCGTCGGCGCACTTGTCACCGGTCCCGATCTCTCCGTGATGTACGCCAATCGCGCGATCGTGAATTTTCTGCGCAGCGAAAAAGAGAGCACCGTGGATTTCGCCGATCTGCCGCAGTCGATCGCGCACAAATTACACGAAGTCGTGGAGAAAGGCGCAACCGTGGATCCGTTTTTCCACGAGGCGTCCTCGTCCGCCGTGTACCGCGTGTCCGTGATTCCCCTGCGGCAGGCGACCGGCAAACTTCCGCAGACCGCGCTGCTGCTCCTCGAGGATTTCACGCGGCTGCACGCCATCCAGCGCGCGGAAATCGAATCGTCGAATCTCAAATTGATCGGCGTGATCGCGCGGCGCTTCGCTCACGAAATCCGTAATTCGCTCGTCCCGCTCACGACCCACCAGCAGTTGTTCGACGCGGAGATCAACAACGCCGATTTCCGGGACTCGCTAAAAAGCGCCCTCACCCGTGAGACCCAGCGCATCCAGCGTTTCACCGAGCAAATGTTGCTGCTCGCACGCTCCGACACGCCACCCGCGGAGCTCGCCCCCCTCGACGATTTGCTGCGCCAGAGTTTCGCCAAGTCCCGTGAATTCGCCGGCGGTTCAGGCGTGCTCGATCTCCGGTCAGACATGCCGCCGATCGTACTGCGCTGTAACCGCACGAGCCTGGCTCACGCATTTCAGGAAATTTTTCTCAACGGTCTGCAATCCTCGCACGGCGAACCACGGCTCGCCGTTTCAGTCAACGCGGTCGCGACGGCAGACGGACGGGCTGAGCTGGTTATCCAGGTCCGCGACACGGGCGGCGGCTTTGCGCCCGAGGCGGCCGGTCGAGCCACGGAACCTTTCTACACCACGCGCAATACTGGCGTGGGACTTGGCCTGACGATTGCTCGCCGTGTAATCGAAGCCCACCAAGGCCGCCTCGACGTCCTCTCCCGCCACTCGCCCGAGGATCCTGACGTGGTGATCCACCTTCCGATTCCCCGCTGATATGAAATACGTTTTCCCGCCATTCTCTTCGACTTCGCATCGGGCTCTTTCCCTGATTCTGATTTTTGGGCTGCTCGCTTCCGGCCAGTTCGCTCGCGCGTCAGGCACGCGGGTCGGATTCAAAGATGCTTTTGCCATGTCGCGCGGCAACGCCTTCGTCGCCACCGCGGACGACCCAAGCGCTGTTTACTACAATCCCGCCGGCCTCGCCCAAATTCGCGGCCAGCGGCTCCGGGCCACGGTGTACGATGTCTCGGTAAAATCCGACTATCACAACGCCACGAGCGCGGCGTCGATGGACGATGATTACCAGGCGATCCCGCAAATATTTTATTCGTATCGTCCGGATTTCGGCCGGTGGGCCTTCGGATTGGGCGTGTATGCTCCCTTCGGTCTTTCGACCAAATGGGCCGACAATTCCCCGCTGCGTACCTTCGCGCTCAAGAACAAACAGACTTACCTCACGTACAATTTGTCCCTGGCCTACCAGTTCACCCCGACCCTGTCCGTGGGCGCTGGTCTGACGTATAATCGTCTCACCACCGAGCTGAGCCGCGCCATCGGCGTTTTTGGCCCGACTGATCTTTTTCGCTACAAAGGAGACGGACACGCCACAGGCTACACGGTCGGCATGCTCTGGCGCCCCGCGGCCGAGCATAGTTTCGGCGTGAGCTATCAAGCGCACACCTCCGTGAAAACGACTGGCACCACCGACACGATTCCGCTCGTCTCCGCCGAACCAAGTTCGGCAACGTTTGAATTTCCGGAAGTGTTGATCATCGGTTATTCGTATCGTCCGACTCCGCAGTGGAACTTCGAGGTGAATCTCGATTGGACGAACTGGGACCGCTTAAACACCGTTACGATCAGCAAAGCCTCGGGCGCGGTGCCACTTCCATTTAACTGGAAGTCCGGTTTATTCTACGAGTTCGGCGCGACGCATTATTTAACCAGCAACTGGAATGTGAGCGCGGGTTATCTCTACACGGAAAATTCCGTTCCCGATTCGACTTACACTCCTGCGGTGCCGGACAGTAATCGCAGTTTCTACTCCCTCGGCGTCGGCTATAGCTCAGGCAATCTCGGCGCCAATCTCGCGTGGCACTACGCCGACGGCGGTTCGCGGACCGTCAGTGGCAGCCCCGCATCCCTCATCGGCGCGACCGCCGACGGTGTTTACGAAAACTCCATCAACGCGTTCGCCCTCTCTCTGGAGTGGCGTTTCTAAAATCCCCATGCAAACTGTGTCGCCGTCGGTCATGACTCCCCCCACGATCCCGTCACCCACTGCCACGATTCTGCCCACGCTCCTCATCGTGGATGACGAGGAAGGTCCGCGGCACTCGTTACGCATGGTGTTCAAAAAGGATTTCGAAGTCTACGCCGTCGACAACGGCGACAAAGCCCTCGAATACGCCCGTAATCATCCGATCAGCCTCGCCATCCTCGATATTCGCATGGCTGGCAAATCCGGTATCGATGTGCTGCGTGGACTGAAGACGATCGATCCGAATATCGAGATCATCATGCTGACCGCTTACGAGACAATCGAGACCGCGCGGCAGGCACTTCGCCTCGGGGCCTGCGATTATCTCAGCAAGCCGTTTGATCTTTCCACGATTCGCGAAGCAGTCACCCGTGCCCTGCACCTTCGCCGTATTTCCGACACCGTCACCGATACGAGCGATCGTCTGAAAGCGTTGTCGGATCAACTCAACGATTCCTCGCTGAAAGAGGAAATGGCCCGCACCACGACGGAAATCTACGCGGGTGCATTGCACGACATCAATAATCCGCTGACCGTCATCACGGGTTATGTGGAGATGCTGACGCTGCGTTTGGAAGGCGTCGGCACGCTTCATGGCTCGGATCTGCAAGCGGTGCGCGAAGACGTGGGCACGCTCGCAAAACAGGTGAGCACCTGTTCGGCCATCACGCGCCGCTACCTGCGTTTCGTCAACAAGCGCAGCATGCAAGCGCCGGAAGTTTCCGTGAACCAGGTGCTCGACGACGTCCAGACGCTGATGCGCAACCATCCGAGCGTGAAAGGCGGCCAGCTGGCGATCAAACATCTCGACGTGAACACCGCGGCGCAAATCGGCGGCACCGAGCTGATTCAAATTTTGCTAAATCTCTGCATCAACGCGTTTCAAAGCACTGAGCAGCAGCAAACCGTCTGGATCACCGCTGAGCGGTTCGACGCGAAGTTGCCCATCGACACATTTATCGAAACACCCACGGAGCGTTTCATCGGCAAAGACACACTGGCAAACGAGCCTCCCGTACTCGCGCTTTCCGTGCTCGATCAGGGACCCGGTATTCCAAGTGATGTGCTGGCGCGGATTTTCGAACCCTATTTCACGACCAAAGCCCTGAATGGCACCGGTCTCGGCCTCGCCATCGTCTCGCGCCTCGTCAAAGCCCACCACGGGCTGGTCCACGTAAAATCCCGCCCCGGCGACGGCACCCGCTTCACCATTTACCTGCCGGCCAAAGAACCATCCGGATCCGATGTTCCATTCTAATCTCGGGCCGAAATCAGCTAGAGTTTCACCACAGCAGAGAGGGCGCAGAAGACGAATTTATTAAAGCCGTCTGCGATCAGCAGACTCCTCGGAACCAAAAACCGGAGACGATCAGTCGAAGGGGAACGCGTAAGTTTCGCCGCCTTGTTTTGGCGAAACTATTAGCGGTTAAAAGGTTTTGAGTTGTCATCTCTCGTTTTCACCAGCCGGCGCAACAATCCCCACTTGCCCGGGACAGTTTTCGGCATTTCACTGCGCCACCATGGAAATCGCCATTGCCCTGCTCGCACTTGTCATCGGCTGTGCCTTGGGTTGGTTTATCGCCCAATCCCGATCGGCCGCGACCGCCGAGCGCGCCAGATTGGTGGGGGCAGACTTGGAAACGACCCGTACCCGCCTGATCGAAATCGAGCATCAAAAATCGAAAATCGAAAACGATCTTTCCGCCGAGCGCGCTGCAGCCACCGAGAAAATCGCCGCGCTTACCGACGCGCACGAACGCCTGACAACCTCCTTCAAAGCCCTGTCCGCCGACGCGCTGCGCTCCAACAATCAGTCGTTTCTCGAACTCGCGCGCGAAACCTTTGGCAAACTCCACCAACAGTCCTCGGACGAACTCGGCAAGCGCCAGCAGGCGATTGACTCAATGGTGAAGCCGTTGCGCGAGTCCCTGGAAAAAGTGGACGCGAAAATTGGCGAAATTGAAAAAGCCCGCGCCAGCGCGTACGGCCAGCTCTCGGAACAGTTGAAATCACTCGGCACTGCGCAGACTTCATTACAAGCCGAGGCCGCAAAATTAACGACTGCGCTGCGATCGACCACCACCGCCGGCACGTGGGGGGAATTGCAACTTCGCCGGGTCGTCGAGATGTCGGGCATGAGCTCGTATTGCGATTTCAGCGAACAACAATCTTCCGGTGGTTTTCGTCCCGACCTCATCGTGCGGCTTCCCGGCGGCCAGCAAATCATCATCGACGCGAAGGCACCCAACGATGCCTATCGCGAGGCCGCGAATTCGGCCGACGAAACTGTGCGAGCTGCGAAACTCATTGAACACGCCGCCAAAGTCCGCAGCCACATCGATGCGCTCGGCGCGAAGGACTATTGGGCGCAGTTTCAACCTTCGCCCGAATTCGTCGTGCTTTTTCTGCCCGGCGATCAATTCCTCTCCGGCGCATTGCAGGCGGATCCCAATCTAATCGATCGTGCGATTGCAAAAAAGGTGCTGCTCGCCACGCCTGCGACGTTGATCGCCTTGCTCAAGGCCGCGGCCTATGGCTGGCGGCAGGAGTCGGTTTCCAAGAATGCAGAAGAGATAGCGAATTTGGGCCGGCTGCTCTACGATCGCATCAGCGGTTTCGCCGATCATCTGGACAAAGTCGGCCGGGGCCTTGAAACCGCCAGCAAATCCTACAACTCCGCCATCGGGGCCTTCGAAGGCACAGTGCTGCCTGGCGCCCGAAAATTCGTCGAACTCGGCGCCAAAGGCACCAAGGAACTGACCGAACCCGGGCCCGTCGAAACCACTCCGCGGGACGTATTGAAACGCGCATGATCGTACGGAACGTCGGCCAGCTCTATTCCTTCATGACGTCGGCGGCACATCATTTGAAAAATGTGACGAAGTGATTCCGCTAGCGGTTAACTAACGATGATCACCGAATACTCTCCCGAAGGTCTCTGGCAACCGGTCTATGCTGAACTCGACGGCGAGGAAGCGCCGCGCATGGCGCTGGAGAAAATGGAACTCGAGCTGACCGCCGGGAAATACACGGTGCGCTTCGGCGGGGAAGCTTCCGATCATGGCACCTATGAGATCCACGCGAAATGCATCACGTTGAGCGGCACCGAGGGACCAAACGCGGGCCGCACGATTCCATCCATTTTCAAAATCGTGAACGAGGGCACGCTTTCCATCTGCTACGGGCTCAGTGGTAAACGCCCGCTACGCTTCAAGACCGGCCCCGGCGAACAACTTTACCTGGTTAACTACCAGCGCAAGCGCTAGGGAATAGCAGGCTCAATCCCGGAATTTCTAACATAGAGACGAAATCGAATCAAACTATGTAGCCCGCGCCGGGAGGCGCGGGACCCTGCGCTCCCGCGCAGGGCTACATTGCCGAATCGGATGGTGCATACTAGAGCATTTCAAATAAAACTATAGCCACAAGCGGCAAACCAACCGAGGGCGTCCTGAGCGGTGACGGCGCGTAGAGCGGCCGCGATCGCCAGCAGGAGGTCATGGTGAGTGCGGGCCTGAGCTTT
>Ga0307508_10000128_pt1 | contig 89617 bp, 123 predicted proteins | sample 9_EM_MG_FD_203089 | JGI IMG/M metagenome (GOLD analysis project Ga0307508, IMG submission 203089) | Populus trichocarpa ectomycorrhiza microbial communities from riparian zone in the Pacific Northwest, United States - 9_EM | ecosystem: Host-associated > Plants > Roots > Unclassified | place... | reverse complement strand
CTAACTCCGTCTATCTCCGGCCTAGACTCTCTGATTTCCTTCGCCACGGCCTCCGCCTCCTTTGCCCTCAGCCACGGGATCGTCTCTATCTAACTACGTACTCGTGATAAAACGTTCAGGTGTAACATTGAGCCAATTAAGGGATGCGATGGATTCTGTTTCTTTGAAGACAATACGACGGTTTGTAGACTGCAGTAAGAGATGACTGACTGCATGTATAAACGGGCTGTCAAAGGAGCAGAGAGAGTTTGCAGAAAAGCAGTACAAGTCGCATAGACGGAAATACCATCGTAAATATTGGGGATCATATCTATCACTCGGACTTCCTAATATAGTATAGCTTCATGCCGAGACTACTAATGCACTGTCCAATTTCCACCCCGTCTAACAAAAGTTTAATAGCAGCACCACCAGGACTTCAAATCAAAATCGGAGAACACTGGGATGTTCTACACATGCTCCTCCACCCCGAGTGTTCTCGAAACAAATTCTTTTTTAGGTTGGGTGATGGAGTAATGGTTGGAGATGGAGGTTGTTTTTGAGCGCATACCCCTGTCTGGAAGGAAACGTCTGAGCCCCCAAAACCCCGGTCTGGCAAGCTTCCCGACGCTGAAAATTTGTCGCCGGAACCACTCCAACCTACTGAGTAGCCTTGCTCGACCCCCCGCCAAGCCGATCATTATTCATCAACACGCTAGCGATCTCTTATGAATATTTTCTGCTACTCAGGGTCTGGAATAGTCTCGCTGACTCCTCGCCGGGTAAAGAGTAGTTCGCCGATCACGTGCCAAAAAATACTTGTTTCTATTGGGGCTAGGAGTCTGGAAGGGAACACAACCCCCGAAACGTCGGATAATCATTACACCACCACAAACAGCAAAAATAACACAAGAAAATAACATAAGAAAATCTCTCAAATAAATACAATGTCTATTCCATCTAATAATCATTGCCAAACCTCAAAAGTGCCAACACCACACACCTACAACCCAATTTCAAACTCTTCCCCACGCCGTGATTTATTTTGAGGAACTCTATCTGTAAGGCTTGGCACGAAAGTTGAGGTGAAAACAGCCTTCCACCTCGCCACGCGGCGTAAAATTATTTTTTCTTCACCCAATGCCATAAATTGAATTTACAGGTAAGTAGTTACATTCTAGCGTTCCTTATGTCAGAGCAATTTACTCATTATGTGGTAGTGGTTTGGGGGGGGTTGGAAATTAGCTGGCGGCGCTGCTAGACGCCCCACGCTTTTTTGGACCACTTTGGTTCTGGAAGTGTGCACGCGCACAGGATGACGCCAGGTCCGAATTCGGACCCGATAGGTAGCGCTACCGTGATTCGCACGGTGACGGGGCCGTTAGATTGGACGAGGGACAGGTGCCTCCGTCTGTAAAGGGACACTTGGCGGCTTAAAATAATTAACAGCAATTGACTCCCATACCACCCGTTTCTGTGGAATTGACTCCGATACCACCCATAACTTAAGGGGTCTCCGGTACCACCCTTTTTGCCGAGTGATAGAAAATGTAATCGTCTTGACGGCGTTGACTTCTGCATCTACACCACACCACCAGCTCCCCCTCCTCCCTCCAGCATCACCACCTCCATCTACCAACAACCCGGATCCTCATTGAATTCCGTAGTACGGCGAGGCGGGCCCTGCCTCAATACCTCGTTGCCGCATCCAGCACCGCATCGCCATACCCATCGATCGCTCGTTCTTTGCAAATGTGCCCACTTGCTTGAATCAGCCGGTAGTTAATGCAGGCCCGGAAGCTGCCGTAGATTCCACTCGCCATCCTACAGCAACGGCATCACCGCATCCAGCAGCACTCGGACCTATCGGTCTCGCAGGACCGCCGCATCCACCCAATACAGCAGTATTCCACACACTCTCCCCTCAAACCACCCCCGAAAGCCTTCCAATTTCCACAACGCAGTTCATCATGTTTGTTTGTCACCAGGACGCCCATTCTAACCCCGGTCCAGATCCTCGTCGTCGTACTTCCTTTCCGCCCTGGCGGCTGGTGTCCGCAGCACCCCGACCGCCGCCGCGAGGTATGTCGACCGTGCTCCCCCAGTGCGCACAGCCAGCCGACCCGCCTCCTCGTCGCGCGCCAGGCGGGCCCCGGGCCAGCCACGCTACTACGGCCTCGGCGACAAGCTGGCGAACTCGAGGCCGCGGTGGACGCGGCCTCCAACACGTTCTGCATCGGCTGGGCGCGTAGGCTGCGGAACGTGCGCGTCGACGTCAGCCGCGGCGCCAGCATCACGATGAACGCGCGCAAGAACTTTGCCCTCACTCACGCCCACTGGCATGGCCGTCCTCCACAGGATCGCCCGCGGCTGCAGCTCCGGCGACGGCGCCGTGCTCAACTCCATGCAAGCGCTCGCTGTGGATCGAGTGCCACTTCTACTAGCTAGTGCACGCCGGGCCGGTAGGCGCTCCGGTGTGGATGATCGCTCTCGGTGTCACCGGTCGGCGGTGTTGGAACGGCCGGCGCGGGTGTTTGCATTTCGTATATTTTTTTTGGTGGGCGGTTTATTTCTTTTGGCTTTGGTTCGCTCGGGATAATGATAGGCATGGACGTGTTGACGTATTGATGTGCGCTCCCACAAACATACTACTGCTCGGAAATGTCCCAACCGGGAACCACTGGCTCTCACTCGCCGGTCGTGACTATGACAGGCTCACAAACCACCCCGCGGGGTGTCTAGTGGGATAGTATTTTTTCGGAAAAGGAGTGGCAGGAAGCTAAGGGGTGGGTCTGGACAGGGCTGTGGAAGAGGCACCGAGTGAGGCGTCGGAATTGGAGCTCCGGGAGCGAGGGGTGAGGGAAGAAAAGAGTTTGGAGGCGGACGAGCGGGTAGGAGGAACGGGGTGATTGAGCGTTATATAACACCTTTGGGAGGCCAGGGCTGAGGGCAAAGGGAGCTACATACAACGAGCCATCTGCGGACCGATCAAGGTCGGGGCGGACAGTAGCGGGATTTGGGCAAAATGTATGCAACCATAGCCTACATGGTCTGAATGCGAGTATGATTATCTAAACAAAAAAAAAGCCCGGTTGGATAGCCAGGCAACCCCGCGTCCCTCCGCGGCTCCTCAGACTAGCCAAGTACATATATAAGTCTGTGAGAGACCCACCTGTCCTCTTCCTACGCGACGTACGTGTCTACCAGCGCGACACGGCCAAGCGCAGGCGGCCAAGCTAGCTGCCGCTCCGTTGCGGGGCGAGTAATGGAGCGCATCAAGCCTAACCGACTCCATCGTGCGAGACGGGTACTCACGAGCCGTCACTCGGCCGAGGGTGGGGATTGCGCCATCGATCGGGGGATGGGCACCAGTGCAGTGGGGAACCGACAAGCAGTAGCCGTTGACCACACAATGCAAAGCACAAGACCTGCTGTCGCCAATGGCGCAAACACAATCCGCTCATCGCACCACGCCCCTCCGCCGGGAGGGGCAGCTATTGTCGATAAGTGATGGCTATGTCCGCCGATAGTTCGCAAGCCATCGTGCAAGAGGAGTGCCGTAGCCTCTCGACGGCGGTTCCGCCTTTGGCCGGGAAAGCCCGTAGGGATGTACGGAAAAGCCCGTCGGGATGTACGGATCGAGACCGGATGGCGGATGATCTCCGATGATGCACACGTGCCGAAGTAATGCAACCTGCGCACGTACTGCTTGCTTGATAATCACTTGATTTCCTGCTTACTTCTCGCCGCAGCGGTTTCTGCCTCCGCGCTGGACGTCGCATCGCGAGACACCCTTCGAGCGAGCCCCAGCCAGCCGCGGGGAGGAGAAGAAGACTGGCTCCGCCGGACCGATGCGCCGTCCCCTCGTCCCTTGGCTCGAAGTGGAAACCCGCCCACCCCCGCACGCTTCGGCGCCGATGCCGGTGCCCAGTGCCGACGTCGGCTTGTTGATCTCGGGGGGCCCGGGCCGCACCCAAGATTCAAGGCGGGAGGGGCGGCTGCACCGCATCGGAAGATTCAAGTGACGCAGTGTTGGCGTCTCGTCTCGTTTCGTCGCGCTCGTCGATCGGATCAGGCGGATATGTACTCTGGAAGTGGTGCTGAGCGCCCCGAAGAGCGGTGGTTAGGGCAAGGGCTTACACAGGCGGCGGACAAATGCAACCAACCATAGAGATATGTAGATACCACGGAACCCAGTCGGAAGAGCGGCCTTGCCACTCCGACTCGACGACGGCGCGACGGCTAGCGGCAACCGGCGATCCGTCTCGAAGGGCGACTTTCTGCATCTTGCCGGTCGATTCCGGTTTCGAATGCTCACTCGCCTGCTATTATGTAGATATATGTACGCTCCTCCGGTGCGTAATGGCTGGCTGGCTGGATGATGCTGCCTGATCTGATATCTGATATCTGATTTCTTATTTTTCTTTCTGTGGAATACCGGCCCTGCTGTTGCGGGGGGCCGTTGACGTGTTCTTTTTTTTTTCTTCTCTCTCTCTCTATCATTTCCTTTCTCGCGCAGACTGTGATTTGTTCTGCTGGATCGTGCATGGCTGGGCTGGCTGGCTTAGTAGTGAGGTCGTGTAAAGTGCTCGACACACCGCACAACGGCTTATGCTAGCAACTTCTCTATTGGGAGGGGTTTCTTCGAGAACGTCAGGGCTTGCGCATCGACTGGATATACCTGCTGCTTCGAAAGGAAAAGAGGAATGCAGATGCAGATGCAGATGTAAGTGCGAATGCGAATGCCCCTTCGCATCGTATGTAATCGGTGACTCGAGTCCCGTCCCCCCCAGTCGCCCTGTGCACACTATTCGCCTTTCCCAACGGACGCCATAACCATTCCCGAGCAGCCGACGGATGAGGGACTCGCTGCCGTCCTCACGGGGCGGGATCGCAGGCTCTGCGTGTTCTGCCCCACTATGGCCGAGGAGGGAGACCTCGCCTGGGGGCCAGCGTCGCCTCTGGGTCCTCCCCGTACATTCTATGTATCTATGTGGAATGATTATCCAGGGGGGCTCCGCGGCAAATGCCGATGGGCGCATGCCCACTCTTCCGCCTCCACGTGGGGATGGCTGGCCGGGGGGTTAGCAGTGTCGGCCGGCGAACAGCGGTTCCTCCTCCGTGGGATATACATAGCTGGTGGTGCACGTGTGACTGCGACGCAGGTGCGGGCGGGTGTGGTACGGGCCGCCGGCCACGTCGAGTCACTCGACAGCCGCTGACTACGGCCGCCGGTGGGCTGCCGCTCTCCCAGGCCTTGGCATCCCGATGCTGTGTCGCTGGGTGCACGGACGAATAGCGGCGGGTGGAGTATACGCGTATCGACTCTATGTGTGTCGGTGTCTCGAGACGTCCTCTGCGCCGTCAGCAACCGCCGAATCACCCTCTGGCGCTCGAAGGCCGCCGCTTCAATGGCCGGCTGCTGGCGGACATCCCAGCAAAGCTTGTCCACAACCTGTCGTCGTCGTCGCCCCTGTCCGTGCGGAGTCCAGCCACGGAGATCGGGGCAAAGAACGAGAAGACGAGGACGAGGCGAGATACATGGATCGAGAAGAGAGACAAATACATTGCATGGATCGAACGCATTGACAGACCCCTCCCCCGTGCGAGATGCTATCATCCGCCGAAAATGAGGGCTGTTCCAGGTAGAATCCGAATATCGAACAGCCCCAGAGAGAGAGAGAGAGAGGTGCCGGCTTCCTCCCGCCAGCACAGAGAGCGCAGACCGGGAGCAGAGTCTTCAGCAGTGACGGAAAAGAGCCCAATCAATTCCGCCGCGGCCGCCTCTGCCTCCGTCCGCGCCTGTCGATTCGGAGAACAACATCGCACTTTCCAATATAACTGTCCTGTACGCAGTCGCCCAATCAGCCCCACCTGCCTCCGTGTACGCAGCGCCTGCGATTTCCCAGGCCCTCTGCACATTTCCAGACAGGGCCCACCACTGCCCGTCTATATATTTTTCTTCTTTTCTGGAAGACGGGGAGTGTTCGTTCTTCGTTGGCCTCAGCCTCAACCCGCTGCCTCACGGTGTTTCCCCCTTGCCTTTGCATCAAACGCGAACCCGGCGAACCCAGCGAACCCGCCCGCCCGCCCCCCGAGCGGAGAAAAGGCGGAGCCCCTGCATACCTTCTCCCCCGTCCTCCCCGTCCTCCTCCTCCTCCTCCTCCTCCATCTCCTGCTCCTGCTCCACCACCCACCACCACCACTTTCTCCTCCTCCTCCTCCTCCTCGCCGCCCCCCTTCGTAGATTCGAGTTCTTCCTTCCCTCCCACAACTTCCAATCCCGCCTATATACCCGCCTCTCGACGGCTAGACACGCATCCCTACACATCCCAAGTCGCCAAACAGCCGGCCGGCCTGCCAGCAAGGAGTTTCTTGCGATTTTCGCTTGGTCCGCGCCCGTTGTCTGTCTGCCCCGGGGGGCTGCTGTGGCTACCCGCGCTCAAAGTTGTCCTCACACCTTCTCGATCGGCTTTGACGCATGCACTATCGTTAAAACCGGCAGTCTGCTCAGAGGAACCGACCGATCTCCACCGTCCACACCCCGTATGCTCCGTCGATAGTCCCCCTCCTCGCCCTCGTCCTCCTCCAGATCGACACTTCTTGGGGGAAAAAACCGCCATCCCTCCCTTCCCTCCCTCCTCCTCATCCCTCTCCTCCTTGCCACCCTCCGTCGACCGACCTCTCCTCCTTGCCACCCTCCGTCGACCGACCTCTCGTCAGCCCCCACTCCAACGGCGAGCCTAACCGCTCGCTTCGTTCCCGTGCTCGCTGAATCGAACGGACGCGGGCGTGTCGGGACTTGACGTCGAAAAACAGGTGTCCGCCCCACGAAAAATTCTGATGATGGAACAGAGCCCGATCACCTCGAGGATCCCTTTCTCCGGCGAAGCAGGCAACCAAGTTCGACCTCTCTCCTCCTCGGAACCGAAGGGTGGCCTGCACTCCAGGAGCAGTCCCGAAATCGAGCCGATCGAGAACATGTCGCTTTCGGGAACAATGGACGCGCAGATGGTGAACGCGCCGCCGGGCCCACAACACCAGCAGTCGGTGTCGTTGGGGAACTCGGCTGTCCAGCAACCGAAAGTGCAGACCGCATTCATCCACAAGCTTTACAAGTACTGTCCCTCACCCGAGTCCCTACCCTACCCGTGCTCCGAAAGCTAAGTGGGGAAATCGTAGCATGCTCGAGGACGCAAATATCCAGCACCTCATATCGTGGTCTCCCAGCAATGAGAGTTTTGTCGTTTCTCCCACCGGGGAGTTCTCCAAGGTCTTGAGGTAAAGTCACTCGAAACAAAAAAAGAAAGAAAGAAATAAAGAAAAACAAAGAAAATGACCTCGGGATAATGAACACGAAAGTCGAGCCTGACGATCGAGCGTGTAGTCAATATTTCAAACATACCAATATCTCCTCCTTCGTACGCCAGCTCAACATGTACGGCTTCCACAAAGGTCCGCTGCTGCCCATCCGATTCCATTGCCATCTCTCCTCCTCCTCCTCCTCCTCCTCCTCCTCCTCCTCTACCACAGTTGGTGACGCCCAGCTCACCCGCACTATGTTTCAGTGAACGACGTCTTCCATACCGGTTCCCCGGATTCCACATTGTGGGAGTTTAAGCACGGAAATGGGAGCTTCAAGCGGGGCGATCTGGTTGGCTTGCGGGAGATCAAGCGCCGGGCATCACGGCACGCCTTGATCCATCGCGATTCGTTCTCCGGGCCCAAGAGTGCTGCCGTTTCCACCCCCGGAACGCCAGGCGAACAGTCAACGGACTCGGTGGAAGCCAGATTGATCGGCATAGAACAGACTCTTTTCGATGTGACCACACGGCTGGCTCGGACCGAGGACAACAACGCCTACCTGTCCGCCCGTTGTCAGGCTGCGGTTGAGGGCTTTTCTCGGTGCCACCGGGTGCGTTTCCCCCCGCCCTCAGTCGTTCTGGGGTCCGTTTCGCTAAACTAGTGGTTTCCAGTACACCTCGGAAATTGCCCAGTTTTTGTTCCACGCGTTTCCCTCGGATGCTCCGATTCTTCGCGACAGTATGATATAATCCCCCAAATGCAATTGCGAACCCTCGCGGCACAGCTAACAATGCGAGCAGTCCAATCGCTGCAGAAGGAAATAGAACGACATAGCCACGCCCTGGAAGAGCCCGCTAGGGATATGATGCACCGTGACGCGCCAACGTTTACCACAACGTTGGTGGACAATGGTGTGCCCCTATCGCCGCGCCAGCGGCCGGTGGAGGACGACTCTCACCGCAGTTCCTTCAGTGGCCCTGCGCGCCCCCACTTCCGACACCCAGCACCGCCGGGGCCACAGGCTCCTGGCAGGCGTCTGGCCGCCCCTGGGATGTCCGGCTCGTCATCCCCCAACTCGCTCCGTCCGCAACGGGACCACCAGCAACCGATTCCTCACCCCCTGTCGAACCTGCAATCCCAATCGCCGCCCGGCCACCTGTCTCGGCGGCACACGACCGCCGATATCAGGCAGCACGGCTGGCAGGTCGACTCTCCGTTCAGCGGGCTGGGCACCCCGCACTGGCCTCCGTCGCCTGGAAAGCCGCCGAATGGGTACGGAGACGCCAGCCCCTACGATATGCCGCGGGCACCCAGGCCATCGATATTTATGTCGCAAACTACACCGCCCTTGAACGAGGGCGGAGTGAGTAATCATGACGGCCCTGGTGGAGGCATCGCGTGGAGTTTCGGAGGGACAAAGTTCCCTCCTCCTCGAGAAGCAGGACATACGGCGCCTCCCACGAGGCGCTCGAGTCTCGCGTCCAGCAGTGTCCACGCGTTGCTGAATCCACCAGACTCGGCGGTGGAAAGGGATGGTGTGAGCGACGGTGAACCGGACGACAGGAAGAGGAAGCGGATGATGTAGCGAGCTGTGCTTAAGAGAGGGGGTAATGGGGAGACCCAGGCATACATATCATGGCAATATTGTTGTGGTTTTAATATATGGGGTTTGGCGTAAGGGAATTTATTTTCACTCCGTTTTGCTTTCTATCTATTCTCTTCTTGCGGAGACGATCTTTCGGGTATACCAACGCATGGACAAAGGGTATTTTGTTGTGTATGTACGATCTGCAAAGTCTGTTTTTTACTCGTGTATGAAGTGTATGAGGCCGGCGGCGCTGGGGAGGATTCTCCTCGGTTCGTGGGTGATAGTGGGCTATTCCCGTGAAGAGAAGACGATGCGATATATTGCCCAGCTCCGGCGTTGCCGTGCCTTGAGAGTGGAGCTATGCTATGCTATGATTTGGCTGCGGTGCCGTCTGCTCTCCGCTTGTTCTTCTTTTTCGATTTCTTCGAGCTCGGATTGCGAGCCGCGGAAGATGCGTCGCTAGCAGAAGCAGCAGGAGAAGAAGCGGATATGGCGGGAGTATCAGCGTCGCCCGTGAGCTTGGGCTTGACTTCGTCGTCCCCCTCTTCCAAATTCGCCTCACTCTGCGCTCCGACCTTCGGCCCACCCTCCACTTCCGCCACGACCTCCACCTGCTGCTCTCCAACCTTCATTTTCTCCCTTGTTTTGACCGCGACGATGGCCGAGACCCTCGCAGGCTTCCTGCTCGGATCGGTGGAAGTCCTGCGCCTCTTGGAGCACGGCCCGCCGAGCGCCGAGCGTCCCGTCTCCTCGTCGCTCTCGTCCCGCACCGGTCGTGTTTTCCGCGTTGCCGGCGATTTCTCCGCCGCGGGCATCGGCCGCGTCGGCTTCCGGCCGGCGAGTCCGAGCAGGTTCCGTCGCAGCGTGTCCACCCCCGCCCCGCGGGCTCTGAACTCGGCCGGGACCGCGGCGCCGACTCCTAAACTGTTTGTTCTCGGCGACGAGAAGTCAGCGGGGACTGCATGTGTGTGTGTGTGTGTGTGTGTGTGCCGCGTCCGCGCGGAGGAGGGAGGGATTGTGCCTGGGAGGTGCGGGCTTGAATAGCTCTTCATCGTCGTCGTCGTCACTGTCCTCCGTTGCGGATCGTCGTCGCGCCGGAAGCCACGATGCTACCAGGTCTCGTGCTTTCGAGACCTGGAGGTCGATCTGCGCCTGGATCGTGTTTGCGTCTGTAGGTTTCGCGGCGTTGGTAGCGGTTGTGGCCATTGTTGGTAGTTGGCTATTGTTACTACCAAGGAGGGGGGGGGGGAGCGGCTATTGACTTCTTCTCGCTTTAATTTTTTTCCGAAGCCGAAGGAAGGGGTCCGTCTCCCCTAAGCAAGATGGGGGAAGGGGTTGGCTGTCCAGCGGCTCTTCTCTCCCCCACACAAACCAGCAATCCCCTCTATGCATGTAGAGTACTGTACCTTGAGTCTCTAAAGCCCTCAAACTCCCTGTGCTCTCTGAAGGACCGACTACACCCGAGAGGAGCTACTTATTCGTATTTCCCGAAAGGAGGAGGATCGATCCCACCTCAGCCACATATCCTCCCTTCTCCCCCGAATACCCCAGATCCTCCCCCCGCCTCTCTCGCTCTCACTCACGCACACTCACGCACACACGCACACACAACATGTTCAATATCGTGCGAAGCACTGGCAGGCCTCTTTTGGCTTCCGTCAAGGCTGCTCCCAGAGTCCGTATTCCACATCCCCTTCTCTGCCTCGATGTCTTTGAATCGGACAAACAAAGGTTCGAGGCGAAAAAAACGAAAGAAAGAAAAAAAAAACACCAAAAATGCTGATATCGGGATTGCCCTTGGCAGCATGCACAGATCAATAGCAGTCTCTTGCAGTCCCAGCGGAGGTGCCTTTCCATCCATGAGTACCTCTCTGCAAACCTCCTCAAGTCGGTACGATTCCCCCGCGATGCAATTGAGAGCTTAGCTGGAACTGCGGTCTAGTACGGCATCGGCGTGCCCAAGGGTGCGAATGCGACCACTGCGGAGGAAGCGGAAGCTGTAGCCAAGGAGATCGGTCCGTCGACACTCCCCCCCCCCCCTCCCTCGCTCGCGCAGATACTTGGGTTGTTCTCCCACAAGTCGTTCGGATGGCTGACTGGATGTCGCCCGTGTTTTAGGCGGAGACGATATGGTTATCAAGGCGCAGGTTCTCGCTGGAGGCCGTGGAAAGGGCCACTTTGAGAACGGCCTGAAGGGTGGTGTGCGCATCATCTACTCGTACGGCTTTCCCATCCCTCGCCCCTTCGCGACGGGGCCCGGTGGTGCCGCGTGAGTGGACGTGGCTAGCTGACACGTTCCAGGCCGACCGAGGCCAAGATGTTTGCAGGACAAATGATCGGCCAGAAGCTCATCACCAAGCAGACCGGCGCTGCTGGAAAGCTCTGCACTTCCGTGTACATCTGCGAGCGCAAGTTCGCCCGTCGCGAGTTCTACCTTGCGATCCTCATGGACCGTCAGACCCAGGGCCCCGTCATCGTGTCTTCTTCGCAGGGAGGAATGGACATCGAGGGCGTCGCCAAGGAGAACCCCGATGCCATCATCAGCACTCCCATAGATATCCACACCGGTGTTACCGACAAAATGGCTACAAAGATTGCTACCGACTTGGGCTTCTCTCCGCAGTGCATTCCCGAGGCCGTAGACACCATCCAGAAACTCTACAAGGTCTTTTGCGAGAAGGATGCTATCCAGATCGAGATCAACCCTCTGAGTGAGACCGTCGACCACCACGTGCTCGCCATGGACGCCAAGCTGGGCTTCGACGACAATGCCGACTTCAGACAGAAGGAGATCTTCAATTGGAGGGACAAGTCCCAGGAGGACCCCGATGAGGTCAAGGCCGGAGAGTATGTCTCCCATTCGGCCCCTGATCCCGGCCGTATGTACTGACGGTTGGCAAAGGCTCGGACTCAACTTCATCAAGCTCGACGGTGACATCGGATGTCTCGTCAACGGAGCCGGTCTTGCCATGGCCACCATGGACATCATCAAGCTGAATGGCGGAGAGCCCGCCAACTTCCTCGACTGCGGAGGAGGAGCCACCGGTCAAGCCATCGAGGAGGCCTTCCGCCTGATCACCAACGACCCTAAGGTGACTGCCATCTTCGTCAATATCTTCGGCGGCATCGTCCGCTGCGACGCCATCGCCAAGGGTCTGATCGCCACCGTGTCGAACATGAACCTGCGCATCCCCATCGTTGCCCGTCTGCAGGGCACCAACATGGCGGAGGCCCAGCAGCTCATCTCCGACTCCGGCCTCAAGATCTTCTCGTTCGAGGACCTCCAAGCTGCCGCCGAGAAGGCCGTCCAGTTCTCGAAGGTGGTCAAAATGGCCCGCGATATCGATGTCGGTGTCGAGTTTACCCTCGGAATATGATCGCGGGTATAGTATGACAGTGACGGCGGAGGAGGTGGGAATAGGGGATACCATAGACTTCAGTTAATTGGTTTGCTTTTGGAGACGACACGTGCAAGAAGGTACTCCAGGATGTGTGCTCGCTGCGGTGTGTTGTGTGATGTTGTGTTCGAATTCCAAAGTCCAAGTTTTGGGTTTCTTTTCACATGTACTTTTTTTTATATACCAGCTGTTTCTGGCTTTTTTTTCTTTCTTTTTGGGATTGGCTTTTGCTTTAGTGCTATGTATGCCTCTCTTGCTGAGACGAGCCAAGCAGCCAGCTGCTACTCTGTATTTTTGTCCCCCAAACCCCGATATCTAAAGCGAACAATCTACAATATCTCAACCACAGCACTCTCGTCCTCGTCCTCGTCCTCGTCCTCCACCGCCTTGCCGTCGAGGCCCACATCGCCCGCCTCATCCCTTTCGGCCATGAGTACCTGTACGATGCGATCGCAAGCCTCCGCGACCTCGTCGTTTTCGGTGTGAAGATGCGTCTCCCTGATGATTGGATACACCTTGACCTTGCGCATGTACTCTCGTCCGGCGCGGGTCGATGTGAGCAGGAGGAGTGACTCCAGGTGAGTCGTAAGAATATGGGTATCCGGGTCGCGAGCTTTGTCGGGGGGCAGGAGCTGAAGGTCGTCGAGCATCCCGTCCATGTCCTTATGCGATGTTAAGCTGTCGGGAGTGGGGAGGGGGAGCTGGGGGGGGGAGGGCATATACCTCGTCGTCGTACTCCTCCGAACCCATCAGTGGCAGCAGAATGTAAGGGAACAGATTCACCTCCTCGGGATTGAGGAAGGCCGGATGGCTGGATACATCGAAGCAGCAGTTCCTGCCGTCGTCATCCACCATAATGTCAGCCACTGCCACATTCCCACCACCACCACCACCACCACCACCACCACCACCGCCGCCGCCGCCACCTCGAGGGGGGTGACAGCCTACTTGATAGTGCTAGCCACGCCTTTCCTCTTGATCAAACTCTTGTGCTCCGTGAACACGGTAAGCTTACAGATCGGAATGACCCCGTCGTAGTCCCTCCTCTTAGTGAAATATGCTCGCCCGGCGGGGAGTCTAGAGACGTCGGCGAAAACGTAGGCGAGGAAGTCGTAGCTCGCCTCGGGATTGGTGCCCTTGACGAAGCAGTCCATGAGCTGGTCGAGCACGGATACCGCGCCGCCCTTGGCGCCGTCAAGCGCGGGGAGGTCGATGAGCTTCTCCGAGAACGAATCCGACTTGGTCATGTTCGCGAGCAGCATCGACGCCTGGTCGGCGTTGGAGCAGCCTTGCGACACGATCTTGGAGATCAGCAGCCCGTGGAAGACGGTGTCGCCGATCAGCGAGTCGAGCACGGCGGAACTGCTGCTGAGGTTCACGAGCATCGTGAGCGCATGTTTCGCTCGTGGCTAGAAGAGAAAGCCACGCGCAAGGCTGCGGCATCAGCTAACCAAACTCTCCCTCCCTCACCAGGGCGCAACACATGGAGTAGACGGTGGAGACTGGGGACGCGCGCACAGGAATGTCGTTCACGATCACTTTCAGATCGCGTATAGGCTTCAGATCGGGCTCGAGGAAGACGGTCGATTGAGGTCCGGTGCTGTATCCCACTGCATACTCCAGTGCTGCGTCGTTCCTTCCCATCAGCACTCGCTCGCCCTATCTCCTCGTACTCCCCCACAAACAAACAAAAAAAACAAAAAAAACATACCGATCTGTCGAACCTCAGGTCGTGGGGAGCCCAGGAAGCCCACCAGTTCTTCCTATTCGCGTCTTATGTATCAGCAACCCCCAATCCCTCCTCCATTCCCGCCCACCACCCCCCCCCATTCTCGCCATTTTCTCCAGCCTCGGTCGTTTGGGCGTTACCAGTTCCGTCGGCATCTTGATGGTCCCTTGTCAAAAAGTTCGAAAGACAAATCGTAGTATGGATGGTGGGGTGACAGAGCCGCAATAATGGTGGGGTTGTGCAAGCGCGCCAGGGAAGTTTTAAATCCCTAAACTATATATGTATGTATCTAGATATGTCCTATCTAATGTTTGTAATAGTGAGCCATGTGGAGTCTCGTCATAACTTGATGACTGATGTCGACACTGAGGTGACTGAAGTCAGCAAACAGATGAAACCATGGGGCTCTCCCAAGCGTCACTCGGCATCCGCCATCCGATAAACTAATGACAGCTGTGGGCGCTGATTCTTAATTGATGGGAAATCTTCAATGGAGACACGGATCAACTCCCTTAGTACTTTTTTGCTATTGCAATTGTATCCAATCGCTCTGGTAGAGCAGAATACACACCACTACCAAAACGGTGTACATAATAATAATTCGATCAACATATTACAACACCGGGCGCCAGTTAGCCGGTTATAAAGTCCTCTTCAATTCTAGGTACATATTGGGCTGATAGATGGCGTGGAGGCAAATGACACGAGCGGACAGCTGAAGAATCACCGTCAGAAACACGAACTTCCTTGGCCTGCTAGCATTCATGACAATCTAGACCTACGAGATGCAATGTGGGGTCGGTATTATTTCTTAGTGGTGGAACAGACGGGTTTCCTGCTCCACGAATGTGATACCACACTCCTCGGCGGCGTTGTGAACGGCCTGGTCATTTACCGATCCACCGGGAGCAGCAGCGTACTTGACACCAGAGGCGGCAGCGCGGAAAATGTTGTCAACAAAGGGGAACTAAACCACCGCTTATTAGTCATGACCTCTACAATCGAACAGATGACGACTTACGAAAGCGTCGCTGGAGACAACAACGTCGGTCAGTTCTTTCTTCCAAGCTTTCTTCTCTTCAGAAGTGAGCTCCAAAGGAATCTCGTCGAAGTTGATGGCGTAGAAATCCCACTCCGCGCTGCCCTTCTCGGGGACCTGTCCAGTGACGAAAAGATCGATAGCGTTGCTCTTGTCGGGGCGCTTGGTTCCCTTCTTCCACTTGAACTCGAAGATCCTAGGGTGTTGTCTCGCCCACCAGTTGTCGGCCTTGTCACCAGCAAGACGGGTGCAGTGAATGCGCGACTGCTGACCGGCTCCGAGTCCGATGACTTGACCGTTCTTGGCGTAACAGACGGAGTTGGATTGGGTGTACTTGAGCGCAATGGTAGCGACGATCAGGTCGGTGATCGCCTGCTTGGGAAGCTCAGCGCCGGCGGGTGTGATTACGCGCGAGAAGGCCTTCTCGTCGATCTTGGCGTCGTTCCGTTCCTGAGTAAGGGAGACACCGTAGACTTGGCGAGTCTCACTGTGAGCGGGCTGTGAGAGCAATCGTCAGTACTTCCTTATAGGTGCTGCGGAATTTGCCAGCGTACCTGGTAGTTGGGGTCCATTAGGAGAACGGTGTATCTACCACCCTTCTTCTTCTTAAGGATCTCGAGGGCCTCGGCTGAGTAGGCAGGGGCAATGATACCGTCGGAAACTTCACGGCTGATAATCTTGGCCGTGAGGACGTCAACCTGGTCGCTCAGAGCGATCCAGTCGCCAAAGCTGCTCATTCTGTCGGCACCACGAGCACGGGCGTAGGCACAGGCCAGGGGGCTCTCATCCAGATCCGCAATGTCGTCAACGAAGCACGTTCTCTTCTCAACATCTGACAGCTTCAATCCAACGGCAGCACCAGCAGGCGAAACGTGCTTGAAAGAAGCGGCAGCGGGGAGGTCTAAAGCTTCCTTCAGCTCCTTAACCAGCGCCCAGGAGTTTAGAGCATCGAGAAGGTTAATATATCCCGGGGAGCCGCAGAGAACCTTGAAAGGAAGCTTCCCGGACTTGATGAAAGCTTGGGCGGGCTTCTGGTGGGGGTTGGCTCCGTAGCGGAGGGTGAGCTGCTGGACACCGTCACCGGCGTACCGCTTGCGGAAAAACTCGGAGATGGCAGTGTCATAGTCGGCAGTGTGCTCGAAAGCCTTCAGAGCGTAGGTCTTGCGGGCGGTCTCGGAAATCTCACCCTTTTTGAGTTCCTCCAAGAAACCGGGGTAGTCCTCTGGGTCGGAGAGGATGGTGACGCGGGAATGGTTCTTCGCCGCCGCACGGAGAAGAGTAACACCGCCGATATCAATCTCCTCGACAGCCTCCGCAATGGTCACGTTGATCTTGGCGATGGTGTCCTTGAACGGGTACAAGTTGCAGACCACGTAATCAACCTTGTCGATATTCTGTTCGGCCAGATCCTTTTCGTCGGACTCCAGGTTGCGGGCCAGGATACCTTCACAAGTCAGCTTTATCCTGTGCGTAATATGACGGTAGGCGCGAACCAGCGTGAACCGAAGGGTGAAGAGTCTTCACTCGTCCTCCCAGCATCTCGGGAGCGTGAGTGATACTGCTGACATCGCTATACAAAGAGATTTGTTAACGCTGTTCAACCTGCCTGTATCCAACTGTGGCAACCGGGAGAGGTGAACTAGGAAACATACAGAACTTCCATTCCAGCTTCCCTGATCAACTTGGCGGTACCACCCGAGGCCAGGAGGCGAATTCCATTCTGCGATAGTCCTTTTGCCAAATCCAGAAGTCCAGTCTTGTTGTAGACGGACAAGATGGCTGAAATGGTACGTCAGCGGCGGCCCATTCTCTGATCAAAAGAACTGGGATAGTGATGTGCTGCGGGGTGTAGTGTTGACAAGAAAGTACGAACCAGTCTCCTGTTGGGCAGGCATAGCTCTTTCTCGGTCGGTGGTATTTGAAATATCAAAAAACAGCCAGATAGGAACAGAGGGGAAGAGATGGAAAGGGAAGGGGAAGAAGAGTTTTCTTGTTGCTCAACAGCGGTTTACATGAGGAGGGGGGAGGGGTCCGACGAAAGGTGCTTGGTTGTTTGGTTGCATCACACACTCCACCACCAAAAAGTTTGGTGGGGCCATCCTAAGCGGGGGAAGTAGTTGTCGCTTGCGGCATCCATCATCGAAGAGGAGCCAATCTGTCCCGTCAGAGGAGGAACGCCTGTTATGTATGCTTAAGTCTAGACTGCAGAATTTGGACTCCTTGTGAAGTTGAAACTGAGTTCTTTGGCTGTAGGATTGGAGTTCCAGGGTTCAACCAGAAGGACATGTAAGCGCACTTACTCCAATCAGCCATCCACGATAGGCGGAACCGCCGCGGCAATTCGGTTCATCTTGGATGAATATTTTTGCATGCCTGTGCTTGATAGAACTGAGGCCAACTGGAGAGCGCTCCGCAGTCATATATTCTGAGAAAATAGATGCGCTTCTATTTGGTGTCTAAGTATATGTATTTATGCACCCCGAGTTATCCCTTATTATCTATGCACAGCACGGGTAACAGCCAGAACGATCGGCATGCCAAGCCGCGCTCCATTAGCCACACTTCAGCCACCTGAAACGGAGGTGCCACAGAGATTCACATCCCATAGGTTTCCGCGTCGAACCTCACCGCCCTAGCTCCACCACCATAACCACTAAACTCAACAATCAACCCATCCATCCATCAACACTCTATAACGCAATCATGCCTATCGGAAATTTGAGCGTCGGTCGGTTTCCTTTTGCTACACTCGGTCGTCCTGGGATTTCGATGTTGATGGATAATAACAGATGGCATCCATGTCGACATGGAGCACCTCAAGAAAGGCGAGGTCAAGTATGTTCCCCATCTCCAGATCATGCTATCGTCAGGATGCTAACATCAAGCTTGCAGCCTCGGAACGTCAATGTAGGTCTTTCTCTTTCATCAGTCCCCTGATGCACACCTATGAACTGCAGATGAGATTGGAGTAACCCGGTACTAGCATGGCAGTGACCTTCGATGGCGGAGTTGTGCTTGGTACGTGCCAGATACCTCGACTCTAGAGCTTTCACTGATTGGTGTTTTCAGGCGCCGATTCTCGAACAACCACTGGATCCTACATCGCGAATCGAGTTACCGATAAGCTTACCCAAGTTCACAACACCATCTGGTGTTGTCGGTATGTCTGACCACCACCCCTCCCGTGGTCTGGTATAGCTAACAGTTTCCAGCTCTGGATCTGCCGCAGATACTCAGGCGGTCGCCGACATCGTCCACTACCACCTCCAGATGTACAAGTTAGTTATTGTCCCTCTCGGTATTCGATTGCCATGTTTTGACTTTTGTGCTAGTGTCCAGAATGCTCAACCACCTACCACTGCTATCGCCGCCGCCCTCTTCCAGGAGATCTGCTACGCCAACAAAGATCAGCTTAGCGCGGGTATCATCATCGCTGGATGGGACAAGCGCAAGGGCGGAGAAGTGTACTCGATTCCTTTGGGCGGATCGCTTCACAAACAGGCTTATGCCATCGGCGGTTCCGGTTCGGCATACATCTACGGTTACTGTGACGTGAACTGGAAAGACGGTATGAACTCCGAGGAGGCAACTGCGTTTGTGAAGGGAGCGTTGTCGGAGGCAATCAAGTGGGACGGAAGCTCTGGCGGTGTTATCAGGATGGTAGTGCTCACCGAGCAAGGTATCGACAGAAAGATCTTCTTTCCGGATGAGGAATACAAGGGCGATGGAAAATAGATGCACTTCTTTTTTCTAATAAGGCGCCGAGATGGATTTAACTATCATTCATAGGCGCGCTCTGCTGTACTAGATGTCGGGCAACATTTGATCACTCTGTGGCTACTGCGAAACCGAGAGACACATATTTCCCAGCACGAATGCCGATTTTGCTTTCCTCTGTCTTTGTATCCCGCGGCTGTAGGGTAGATACCGCGGGTTATTAGATATCCAGAGGCAGTATGTATGTAAAAGAAGCCACCCACGCGAGGCGTGCTTCATAGCGCATCGCTCCTCCCGCTTCGTTGTCTCGTTCGTGCAGTTCTGCTCCCAGACCTAGACGAAGGAGCCGACGAATTGGACTCGATGGCGATGCGACCGGAATTGGGAGAATGGTCGAGTACAACCAAGTTTGTAGACTCCACAGAAAGGACATCGTAGCTGACCTCAAGAGGATGAGCATATGGGAGCAAATAGGGGTTGCTTGGTAGGCAGTTTGGTGAATGAAAAGAAATAAAACAGAGGTGGTTAACAAGCGGCTGTCCACATGCAATAATTCATTTGCTTGGCGACGTGACCAAGCAGCCAAGTCTTGCGGCTACAATCCAAAAGTTCACCGCAGGAATGTGGGGTTGAGAGCATCATCAAATACACACCTCCGATTCCACCAATTTCATCAACAGCTAGCTCCCTTTCCACCATTCCGGGCTAATCGACGGTACTGCCCTGCCAGACACAACCGCTCAAGAAGTTCCTACAACCCCTCACTCGTAATGTCGCTGCAGATTCCCTCCGCCCCCGGGGGTGGACTCTTCAAGGCTGGATACCAAAAGTCCGTGAAGACAACATGTCTTTCTGTTCCTGGATGCGATGTGATGACGGATTATGAATGCTGATTGGGATACGGTGATAGCTACTCGAGCGAAGATGGAGCGGTGATCAGGAATATCGATGCGTGTCAGGCAATTGCTTCGACGGTGCAAACATCACTCGGTCCGTGCGGTAGAAACAAGATCGTCATCAATCATCTGCAGAAGATGATATTAACATCTGATGCCGCGACCATCTTGAGGGAGCTGGATGTTGTACATCCTGCCGCGAAGCTGATTGTGATGGCGAGTCAGCAACAGGAGGCGGAGGTTAGTTATCATCATGCCCGAGCGAAGGAGCAAGAGATGAGTCGATGTTGATGGAATGATGGTGATAGATGGGTGATGCTACGAATATGGTGATTGTGCTGGCCGGTGAGATGCTCAAGATGGCCGAGGGCTTGATTAGGATTGGATTGCATCCGTCGGATATCGTGGCTGGGTACGAAAAAGCTCAGGAATTTGCTCTAAAAACTCTGGAAGGTACAGTTTGCCTCCAGACCCCCTGCAATAGAGGCGCTTGCTGATATAAATTCGACTGCGCAGAACTCGTGGTCGAAAGGGTAGCCGATATCCGCAATGTCCAGGAGCTCACCAAAGCCATCAAGACCGTCGTAGCTTCCAAGCAGTTCGGAAACGAAGATATCATCGCTCCTCTCGTCGCCGAAGCCGTCCTTGCCGTCCTCCCAAATAATCCCCTCAACTTCAACGTCGACAACATCCGTGTCGTTAAGATCATGGGTTCGTCCCTGACCGAAAGCAGAGTCGTTAAGGGTATGGTTTTCCCGCGGTCACCCGACGGATCTGTCAAGAGCGCAACGAGGGCCAAGGTTGGAGTCTTCTCTTGCCCCATCGACATCTCTCAGACCGAGACCAAGGGCACAGTGTTGCTCCACAATGCAAAGGAGATGCTCGACTTTACGAAGGGAGAGGAGGTGCAGTTGGAACAAGCTATCAAGGAGCTCCATGACTGCGGATTGAGGGTTGTTGTCGCTGGTTCAACACTGGGAGAGCTTGCTCTTCACTACTTGAACAGGTATGAAATCCTTGTCATCAAGGTTCTCAGCAAGTTCGAGCTACGGCGGTTGTGCCGGGTCGTCGGTGCCACGCCTCTGGCTAGACTTGGTGCTCCGATGCCTGACGAGATGGGTTCTGTTGATGTGGTTGAGACTACGGAGATCGGCGGTGACCGTGTAACCGTTTTCCGGCAAGGTATGTGGTTGGATATTGCCCAGGAGAACATCATCGCCTGACCAACGTCTTGCAGAGAACGAGACCACAAAGACTGCGACCATAGTCATCCGAGGAGCTACCCAGAACCACCTCGATGATCTAGAGCGTGCCGTTGACGATGGTGTCAATGTTGTCAAGGCCATCACAAGAGATGCTCGCCTCGTACCGGGTGCCGGTGCGACCGAGATGCAGCTCATCGAGCGCATCGTTGCCCATGGTGAAAAGACTCCCGGTCTTCTTCAGCACGCCATCAAGAAGTACGGGGAAGCCTTCGAGGTCATTCCTAGAACGCTTGCTGAAAGTGCCGGTCTGGATGCCACTGAGGTTTTGAGTCGGCTGTACGCTGCCCACCACAAGAAAGACGTGTGGACGGCTGGTGTCGATATCGACGTAAGTGACACATATTCTCGTGTTCCACCAAAGTTGACCACCGAGATAGGACGAGAAAGGAAGCGGTATGGTCGATACCAAGGAGAAGGGTATCCTTGATCTGCTTGTCGCAAAGAGCTGTGCTATTAAACTGGCGACGGAAGCTGCCAGAACGGTGTTGTCAGTGGACCAGATCATTGTGGCGAGACAGGCCGGTGGTCCGAAGCCACCAGTTCCCAACAGGAACTGGGATGAAGACTAGAGCACAAACCAGATAGCAGGTATCTAATGGAATGCCTTTCGTTCATGGCGCTTGTACTTCAATCTTGTTGCGCAAACAATCGTACTATGAGGCAATTGACACGTGATCTCAATTCACGTCACAAAATATCTTTTCAAAGTTTTTTTTTCTCGTTAAAAAGACCTATCCTCATGAATCTAAAAGTGAAGACCGAGTGCACTATGGTGATGCTGTAGAAAGTCTGAATCCTTGCATGTCTGGCCTCCAGAGGAAGTGCGGCTCCAATTCAAAAAAAATCAGATCTAGCACCAGAATGGCCACCCCACATCACTACGCAACCCAACCCAACCTAACACCCCTCGCTATCACCAATTCTTCTTCTCTACCATCGAGATAAACGCCTCCGGCCTCGACGAGACGACCTCATTTCGGAAGTGCTTGTGTCTCGGCATTCTAGTCAATAGATACAACACTTCCTCTAGCAGCTGCACACCATCACCATCGCCATCACCACCGCCACCCACCATCTTGACTACTAGTCTCACCACTGCGGGTCATTACCACCTCCACCACCACCACCATGTCTTTTGTCAACTGCCGGTACTATCCGGACAAATATCCCGAGGTCGATAGCTATGTCATGGTCAACGTCAAGCAGGTACGCACAGAATGAAGAGTTCACCCATTACTTCAGCTTTTGGAGGAGTTTGTACTATGACACACAGCGCTAACTTTGCGCTTCATCTGTGTAAACTCACAGATTGCCGAGATGGGTGCTTATGTCAAGCTCCTAGAATACGACAACATCGACGGAATGATCCTTCTCAGTGAACTCTCGAGACGGCGTATCAGATCCATCCAGAAGCTCATCCGGGTTGGCCGGAATGAGGTCGTGGTTGTGCTGAGGGTTGACAAAGAAAAGGGTATGCAGTGTGTGGTAACGTGGAAGGACGGAGGCTAATGCGTTCTGCGATGATAGGTTACATCGATCTTTCCAAGCGCCGGGTCTCCCCCGAGGATGTGATCAAGTGCGAGGAGAGATTCAACAAGAGCAAGATGGTCCACTCGATTCTGAGGCACGTCGCCGAGAAGGTCAAGGAGCCTATCGAGACCCTCTACGAGACTATCGGATGGCCTCTGCAGAAGAAATATGGCCACGCTGTTGATGCATTTAAATACTCCATCACGTAAGTTCAGGAAGGTCTTTGCTAGCTGTGCGTGTGGATGTGGTTCTGACACCCCTTGTCACTTAGTAACCCAGATGTGTGGGATGACATTCAGTTTCCATCCGAGGCGGTGCGTTTGGAACTCACCAACTACATCTCCAAGCGCCTCACGCCGCAACCGACCAAGGTTCGTGCCGACGTGGAGGTTACCTGCTTCGGATACGAGGGCATCGACGCCGTCAAGGAAGCTCTTCGCAAGGCTGAGGCCAAGAACACGCCAGACACCCCCGTCAAAGTGAAGCTCGTTTCGCCGCCTCTTTACGTTCTCACTTCGCAGTGCTTGGACAAGACCACCGGAATACAAGTCCTCGAAGAGGCCATCAAGGACCTCGAGGCGTCGATCACATCTGCCGGTGGAAGCTGCACCGTCAAGATGGCGCCCAAAGCTGTTACCGAATCCGACGACGCCGAGCTGCAGGCTCTCATGGACAAAAAGGAGAAGGAAAACCAGGAGATCTCAGGGGATGAGGACGAAAGTGTTAGCGAGGACGAAGTTTGATTGTGCGTTGGGGCAGGATATCTTTCGGCTTGTGTTTCGCTCTTTCTCTGTGTTTTTCTGCGTCCGGGAAAGGTTTACAAAAGTCTGGGGAGTTTGGTGCGCCACGTAATGGATACTTTGTGTTGGGATTTCAGTTTTCGGTGATGTTTTACGACAGAAACAGCTCGACAAGAACGAGGCAGTCACCGAAACATGAGCTTCATTGGCATGATAGAGTGAAGCCTGGTGAATCAGTAATTGAGCTCGATCCTGCCTTAGGAGCACCTTTGTACTTGGTTTTTTGTTTGTTCATTGCTCGCATGCGACCTAGGTAGATGGCGAGGTACACACTGCCCAGGTTTGCCGTCCGTAGTCCGCACGAAGGTGACATGTTGCAAGCTCCCCTTTGCCCTCGGCCCAGGCCTGTCCCAAAAGATGTGATGTATGCCATACCGAAGAGATCGCCAAAGACAGACAAAGGAAAGAACAAAGGAAAGCCGTGACCCATTCCCTACTCCTCTCCTGCGCCATGAAGGGAGGTTGTTCCTCACCCTCGCCACCCAGCTCTTTCGGCCTCCGCCGTCCGCTCCTCTTCCCGCTCCCTGCGCTCGCCGCGCCTTCCTCAGCTGGGACCAGCCTTCCCACATCTGTAGTGGAGAGGAAGCCCAGTACCGCCTGGCTGCACCTCCCGTCGGCGAGGAGGTCCCAGACCTTGAACGGACTCTTCCCGCTCCCCGCCTCCTCCCACACCTCTGCCCACAGGATCTTCTGTTGAGCCTTCCACTCAGGACACACCTTGAAGAGGTGCCCCCGTGTCTGCGTCCTGTGCGGGCACCACCAGCACCGACCCTTCGTCCAATGTAGATACAGCCCGGTGAGGCAGTGGCCTGTCTTCATCTGGTAGAACCTCGAGGCAGGCCTCTTGGAGCCAACTGCCCGCGGCCGTCCCGTCCGGCTGCTGACTGTGTACTTCTTCCTGGAGGTCCGGCCTCCAGCCCATTGCCAGGCTTCCGCCCACTTTCTCTCAGAGATCTCTCGCTTGAGGTGCGAGGGATATGGGAAGCGGCATCGCGCGCGCCTCCGTCTAGTCCGAGTATCTTAGCCATTCCACCTCGCGGGCGTCTGGCTCCTCCGCCGCAAGCTTGGCCCATTCGTCGGTCTTCTCGTTTCCTGGGACCCCCACCTTGTGCGCCGGATACCACCGGATTTCGATGGTGATGCCCGGCCCGGCCCTCCGCAGCACCGCGATGTTCTTTCTTGACTGGAGCGCGTACATCTGGTCGGGGCCAGACTCCTCCGAGGCCATCCGCCTGACTGTCCGGGTCACCCGTCGATAGGTACCTAGGTATGTACTTGGGGTCATCGTTCGTGGTTCGTCTATGACTTTGGTGATACTTTTAACTCCACTCAATACTTTCCGAATGGAATCGCATACCCGCTCTTACATCCCCAGAAAGTAGTCCACTTGATTAAAGTGTATATTGTTGGGATGCAGAGAACATCCATTATTGTTCCGCTGCTTTGCAGGTTAGTTCTGAGCTCATGCAACCCTAGGCGGTCTTGGCGGTGCCGTAGCAAGTGTGGAGATAGTTACCTGTCCCAAGTCCGTTCCTTCGCTCTTGCATCCGAGGTTTATCAGACCAACGAACCTCTCCACCATCCAACCATGGTTTGCCATTCTGTTGTCCTTGGAAGAGCTCATAACTGACTCTCTCTCTCTCAAACAGTCACTGAGCAACGCGAGAAAGGATGCCCAAAGAGCGGAGGAGTATGCGAAGGAGGGTGATTATGGTATGGACGTCATTCGTTCCCCCCGCGATACAATAGGCGCGAGAGCTCGTGCTAATGGTATTTGCATCACGACAGGCTCTATTTACTCGGTCTCCGGGTATGTTTGGAAAGAAGACATCGAGCACGGCATTCGACAATGGATACTGATCGCTTGCTATTAGACCCGTCGTCGTCGCGGAGAACATGATCGGATGTGCCATGCACGAGCTTGTAGGTCTTGTCTACATGGGCGGGGTCGGTCATCAGCTGATCACCTTCCATTCCTACAGGTTCGTGTCGGCCACGATGCACTGGTCGGCGAGGTTATCCGAATCGAAGCCGACAAGGCTACCATCCAGGTCTACGAAGAGACAGGTCTGGCTCTGGTATCTTGCATTCGCGGATGGACTAAAATGATTGACTCCTTCCTGCAGCGGGTGTGACCGTCGGAGATCCCGTTCTGCGAACCGGAAAGGCATTATCGGTGGAGCTCGGACCCGGTTTGATGGAGACCATCTACGACGGAATTCAGCGGCCGCTGAAGGCCATCAGCGAAATTTCCCACAGCATCTACATCCCCCGTGGTATTGCGACACCGGCCCTGGACGCGAGCAAGTCGTGGGACTTCACGCCTGGAGATTTCAAGGTCGGAGATCACGTTACCGGTGGAGATATCTTCGGCAGCGTTTGGGAAAACTCGCTTCTCGACGATCACAAGATTATGCTTCCACCACGTGTGAAGGGTACCATCACGAGTATTGCCGCGAAGGGATCCTATACTGTTAAGGATACGGTCCTTGAGGTCGAGTTCGATGGGAAGACACAGGAGGTCAGTATGATGCACAATTGGCCCGTTCGTGTTCCTCGGCCAGTGGCCGAGAAGCTTACAGCGGACTACCCGCTGTTGACCGGTCAGCGTGTCTTGGATTCCCTGTTCCCTTGTGTGCAGGGAGGTACGACATGTATTCCTGGAGCTTTCGGCTGTGGAAAGACGGTCATTTCCCAAGCACTTTCAAAGTTCTCGAACTCGGACACTATTATCTACGTCGGATGCGGAGAGCGAGGAAACGAGATGGCCGAAGTCTTGATGGACTTCCCCGAGCTGTCTATCGAGATCAATGGCCGAAAGGAGCCCATCATGAAACGTACTACCCTGGTCGCAAACACCTCCAACATGCCTGTCGCTGCCCGTGAGGCTTCCATCTACACTGGTATCACCCTGGCCGAGTATTTCCGTGATCAAGGAAAGGACGTGGCCATGATGGCAGACTCATCCTCTCGATGGGCCGAAGCATTGCGTGAGATTTCCGGACGTCTTGGAGAGATGCCTGCGGATCAAGGTTTCCCCGCCTATCTCGGTGCCAAGTTGGCCAGTTTCTACGAGCGTGCCGGGAAGGTCAAGTCGCTCGGTAGCCCCGGCAGATTCGGAAGTGTCAGTATTGTCGGAGCCGTCTCACCTCCCGGTGGCGATTTCTCGGACCCAGTCACTTCAGCGACTCTCGGTATCGTGCAGGTCTTCTGGGGTCTCGACAAGAAGCTCGCCCAGCGAAAACACTTCCCCAGTGTCAATACTTCCATCAGCTACTCCAAATACTCTGGTGTCCTCGACAAGTATTACCAGGCCAATTACCCCGAGTTCCCCACGCTCAGGGACCGAATCAAGCAACTCTTGTCCGACAGTGAGGAGCTAGACCAGGTCGTGCAGCTAGTCGGAAAGTCGGCGCTTTCGGACCCCGACAAGATCACACTTGACGTCAGCTCTCTGATCAAGGAAGACTTTTTGCAGCAGAACGGCTACTCGGCTCACGACCAGTACTGTCCCGTGTGGAAGACTTTGTGGATGATGAAGGCTATGGTAGGTTTCTTTGACGAATCACAGAAGGCAGTGCAGTCCGGCGTATCGTGGGCAAAGATTAGGGAGGCTACGGCCGATATCCAGCACCAACTTCGTTCTATGAAGTTCGAGGTATATTCACAGCTCTCCTTCCAGCTAAGCAGATTGCTAAACATACCTACAGGTTCCGGATGACGGAGAGAAGGCCATCACTGCGAAGTATGAGAAGCTGTGGAATGAGATGATGGATAAGTTTGCTAGCATCGGCGATGATTAGACTGGTTGCTACTTTCCCGCTTTACTACAGTTTTCGCTTGTTTGTATTGTCGTTCCTGTTCTCTCGCATTGATATCGCGATACAACCTGAGAGTAGAGCATCACTTTCTGCGCCTGCCATCCTGTATGAATATCGAACGTTCTTGGTTATAGCGACGGATACCTTCAAATTAAAGCGATGACCGCATGTCCTCCAGAGAAGTTGGATACCACGTGATCCCGATTATCTAGATGTCAAGTGTGGCTTGGGCAGGGCAACATCCTGGTCGGCTCGTCATTTTGCCAACTTAATTCGGCCGCTTCACCACCATCTCCAATCACTTCAATAACCTTCCCCAACAAACCAACACCACCATCATCATCTCGAACGGCCAACTAGTACGATACACCAGTTGATTCTCTCAATATGGTGTCTGACCCCAGGATGACGGCCTCCGAGGTTAGTTCTGTTCGTGCCTGCCCAAGCCTGAGGCGGAACTAATCGGAGGTGTCGCAACGTATGTTTAGGCCTTTGCTATCAACGCAGCTGCTGTGACACGAAACTACGGCGTACGTCCTCATACCCCACCACCGCAGAAAGGAATGAAGTTTTGACGGATGAAAGGTCAATCCGAGAATCAAATACAACACCGTGGCTGGTGTTAACGGTCCTCTGGTGATCCTGGGTATGCTGCTGACCCCTGCCAACGAGCTTGGGAAGTGCTGATCGAGCGGAACAGAGAACGTCAAATACCCACGTTTCAACGAGGTTCGCAGTTCGGGGTATCTCTCGTGTCGCCGTTACTAACCAATGGGTGCCGGCAGATCGTCAACTTGACGCTTCCGGATGGGTCGCAGCGTGCAGGACAGGTGCTGGAAGTCCGTGGTAGCAGGGCTATTGTGCAAGTCTGTCCCCTTAGGCTCCGTGGATATGACCAGCTTTACGATGTTTACACGTCAGGAATAGGTATTCGAGGGAACGACAGGAGTCGATGTACGAAAGACGACAGTCGAGTTTACGGGAGACAACCTCAAGATCCCGGTCTCGGAGGACATGCTGGGGCGTATCTTCGACGGTTCCGGAAGACCCATCGACAAAGGTCCTAAGGTGTTTGCGGAGGAGTACCTAGACATCAACGGTTCCCCGATTAATCCGTATTCGCGCGTGTACCCTGAGGAGATGATCTCAACGGGAATTTCGGCTATCGATACTATGAACTCCGTCGGTAAGTGGGCCTGCTAGCAGCTGGGAGCGATGAGAGCGGGGAGCTGACGAATGCGGTTTGTAGCCCGTGGCCAGAAGATCCCCATCTTCTCCGCCGCCGGTCTGCCCCACAACGAAATCGCCGCGCAGATCTGTCGTCAAGCCGGCCTGGTCAAGGGAAATCGACCCGACAAAGGCATCCACGATGGCCATGAAGACAACTTCTCTATCGTTTTCGGAGCTATGGGAGTGAACTTGGAAACCAGTCGCTTCTTCACCCGGGACTTCGAGGAGAACGGTTCCTTGGAGCGCGTCACGCTGTTCTTGAACTTGGCCAACGACCCCACTATCGAGCGCATCATCACCCCACGTCTCGCCTTGACTACTGCCGAGTACTTCGCCTACCAGCTCGAGAAGCATGTTTTGGTCATCCTGACGGATTTGTCGTCTTACTGCGATGCCTTGCGTGAGGTCTCTGCCGCCAGAGAAGAGGTGCCTGGGCGTCGTGGTTACCCTGGTTACATGTACACGGACTTGTCTACCATTTATGAGCGTGCTGGTCGTGTTGAGGGCCGTAACGGATCGATCACTCAGATTCCAATCCTGACTATGCCCAACGATGGTAAAGCGCTTTCACATCACCCACTATCCATATACTGACTGCTGCTCAAGATATCACCCACCCCATCCCCGATTTGACGGGTTATATCACGGAAGGACAAATCTTCGTCGACCGCCAACTCGACAACCGCGGTATCTACCCACCTATCAACGTGCTCCCCTCCCTCTCCCGTCTCATGAAATCTGCCATCGGCGAGGGCATGACACGTAAAGACCACGGCGACGTCTCCAACCAGTTGTACGCCAAATACGCCATCGGACGTGACGCCGCCGCCATGAAAGCCGTCGTTGGTGAGGAGGCCCTCAGCAGCGAAGACAAGCTCTCACTCGAGTTTCTCGAGAAATTTGAGCGTTCCTTCATCTCGCAGGGTGCATACGAGAATCGTACCATCTTCGAGTCCCTCGATCTCGCCTGGAGCCTGCTCAGGATTTACCCTAAGGAACTCCTCAACAGAATCCCGGCTAAGGTCATCCATGAGTTTTATCAGCGTTCCAGCGCTGCGGATCGGAAGGGGAAAGCGAAGGCTGGCAATAAGAATACGAGGGACTCGGTACCGCAGCCGGCCCCACAGGAGGAACAGTTGATTGAGACGTGATTTTCCTTGCCTATTGCAGCTGTTACCTAGTACCTATTGCTTCCGCTTGTCTCTACCCCTTCCGATTCCCTGCCGCTTGATTATGATTCCGTTTTTGTGTCCGTTCGTCCGCTCACTGTCTATTTTAGTTTGATCATACGTGTGCATACAAAATCTCTTGATGAAGGTCTACCAACAGATTACAGTATAGAGGTCAACTCGTCTAGTCATAGATCAAACATTCTATTTGCACGCATTGCTCCATCAAATGCAATCATAGAGGCTTTTGTTTCTCCTACGTTCATACAATATGGTGAAAGGAAAAAGAAATGCGCGGAAACAATCAACTTGATTACAACCCAACCCACTTCGTTAATATCCTACGAAAATTTTGTTTCCCAACTGAGAATCTATGAAATGAACTGTCCAACACCACCAAGCTCTCCCTCCTTCGCCGCGATCTCGAAGTATCCGTAGATGATGCTGCGATACCATTAGTATTCGAGCCCCAAATAAAATGGAAAGGGGGGGGGGGGACTTACGTTACAGCCAACAGGATACCGGTTCCCGAACCAAGGGCCCCACTTAGGTCCGAGATGACAGAGAGAGCACCGATGCAAGCACCACCGAAAGCGGCGGCAGTAGGGATGACACGCTTGAGTTCCTTGTACATCGACTGTTCGCGGTGACCGGCCATGACCAGGCCCTGCTCCTTAAGCTGCTTTGCGACATCTCGAGGGCTGGAGCCGGAAACTTCAATCCAGGTCTTGGAGAAGATGGCACAGGCACCGAGCATAAAGATGATGTAGAGGGCAGTGTGAACAGGATCGAGGAGCGCGTCTGTGAAGTTCAAAGGGGGGGACATGTAGTATGCGATTCCAGACTTGGCGAAGAGCTGCGCGGATCCCTCCTTGGGCTCCCAGACACCGAGAAGGCGGACCAGGACGTTGTCGGAGAAGCGGGAGTAGAGCATCTGCGAGACAAGGAAGACGTTGGAGCTTAGGGCAGACTGCAGCATGATCGGCATGTTGCTGGTGTAGAACAGGCGGACGGGGTAGGTGCCGCGGGAGCCACGGTACTTGCTCGACTTGACGGGAATCTCGACGCGGAAGCCCTGGAGGTAGATGACCGCGGCAAAGACGACGAGAGTCGCAAGGAGGCTCATCACGTTGGGGAGGTTCTGGCGGTAAAAAGCCTCCTTGAGTGCGCGACCCTTGTTGTCCCAGGTCAAGAGGAGGTGGAAGAGGGCGATGACGGCTCCCTCAAACTCGGGTCCACGACCGGTGTTGATGGTAGTAGGGGAGAATGCCTTCCAGACAATGCTCTCGCAGATGTTGGTGGCGATGAAGAGCGAGATACCAGATCCCAATCCGTAGCCTTTCTGGAGGAGCTCGTCCAGCAGAATGACGATCAATCCGGCGACAACGAGCTGCAAAACCAATAGCAAGCAAATGCCGGCTCCGAGGTCGCTGGGCTGCCCATAGAGCCCGGTAAGAACGTAGACGGTAGCCTGTCCGAGAGAGAGGATGATAGCGAAGACTATTGGGGGTCAGACAAACGCTTGCTCCAGGGTCGAGTTGAAGAGTTTGGGAGTAGACATACGTTTCTGGGCGGTCTGGTACAGCTCACGGTCGGACTTCAGGTCGAGGTTGACATCGATGAGGTGGGTACCGGCAAGAAGCTGGAAGATCATTCCGGAAGAGATGATTGGCGAAATACCGAGCTCCATTAATGTTCCTCGGTTACTCGCCATCATCATTCGCAACCAGTACAGCGGATCGGACGACTACATTCCCGTTGTCAGTATATCGAGCCGATGTGTCTCTCCGGAGGAGCTGTTGGTCATACATCTGAGGACACAATTCCGTATAGCGGCATTTGACTCATGACCAAGAAGATCAGCAATGTCAACTACCAGAGTCAGCGACCAGTTCCCGGAATTCTCGCGGCTGGAGGGAATTGAAAGCGTACACCTGTCCACATCATGCGCTGCTGAAAGGGCACCTTGCGCTCCGGTGCCGCAACCTCAGGGAGGTACGGCACGAAGGGCTTGATGATATCTAAGAACCGTACTGTTGCCGAACAGAACCATTGTTAGTTTCATTGTGCTCGGACATGTAGAAACATAGGAAACTCCCTCGGTAGAGGCATAGCGAACGGGGCCAACTTACAACCAGACATGACGAGAGCAATAGGCGGGTGGTCCGCGTATGGAGGGGGAAAGTAAGAAAGGGAAAGTTTTGGACTGTAGAGAAGGGTGTCCAGATACGGTTCTTTGTGTTCGGAAGTGATGGACTCTTATGGCGGCTTCAGGAGAACGTTGGCTTAGTTTTTGTGAATCTGGCCTCTCAGCCCCGTGACTAAGCGGAGGCACGCTAACTTTCCGTTAGCGGTTGCCACCTTTTACCCGCGCTAGCGGTCACAGGAACTCACTCATGATGACAGTTACCTCCTTCCCCGGTGCGAGAAACGAAACGCGTCTTGAAACCCCAGGACAAGTATCGATTTCGAAGTGTGGTCATCGCCATGATCCAAATAGATCGCATGCGACTAATGAATAAACATCTAAAGTAAATAAAGGGACACAGTATCGTACATATGCTGTGTATTAACTATCGGAAAGCGACCCAAAAAATACGAAGAGTAGAACACAAGTAAGCCAGACAGATGAAACAAAGCCTAAGCTATTGTACAGAGAAAGAATAAACCAATGTCCAGCAGTTGATCACGATTTCAGAGCCATCCCCGCTCCCAGTCCCGCAGTCGCAATGCCACCTGCAAGGAGCAGAAGTCGCCAGAACCTTCCACCGCTAACTGGATGTACAGCATCAAATTCGGCGTCGAGCCTCTCCGCCATCTTCTCCTTTGAAAACTCGCGGATAACCCTCTCTCTACCTTTCCTTCCCATGACTTTGATCTCGGCGGACGACATCTCAAATAGGGCTTGTCGGATAATTTCCGCCCATTTTTCGGGATCGTTCGGTCTATTCCAGCCAGTCACACCGTCTGTGATTGTCTCCAATGGACCACCAGAGTTCTGTGCAAGTACCGGAAGCTAGCAGCGCTCATATCAGTACGGGGATATTCTGGTGGGTGGAGAGAAGAGCATCTACCTCGGCAATCAAAGCTTCCAACGGGACGATGCCGAAATGCTCATGCTCCGGGGTGTACAACATCAATGAAGACGCCTTGAGAAGATATGTTTTCCAGCTTGCAGGTATGGACAGCAAAAATAAAACGTCCGTGTCTTCTGGGATAGAAAGCGAGGTTATGAAGTTCTTGCAGGTGATGTGCTTGAAACCGTAAGACTCGCAGAGGGTCGCGAGTTCATGGTGATACGAAATGTTCTCGTGCACACGAGGATCGTAACCACCTGCAAACGAAGATAAAGTAAGAACACGGAACCCTCAGGAAATGTCTTAGCAAGGGTCAGTCGTACCCGCAATTATCAATCGAGCCCTCTTCCTCTTTTCAGTTGGCAGGACAGCCAGCGCCCTGATAGCCACCTCGATGTTCTTCTTTCTCTCAAACCTATTGATCGAAAGCAATATCTTGCGCCCATCCCTAGCAAGGAAGCTCGGCTCATCATCCTTGAGGACACTTTTCCTCTCCGTAACGTCAACGCAGGGATAGACCACGTGAGGCACCCGTTTGATCCTAGGGAATGCGGTCGAGAAGACACCTCGAGTGAAGTTCGAGTTTACCAGAATGGTGCTGGCCAGCCCGGTGGTGGCCGCCTCAATCCAATCAAAGGGAATCCTGTAAAGTGACTTGATCAAGGATGTGCGGGACGCGAGTAGGTAGTCGGGAAAGTGGCAATAGAAGAGCACCGGAATGTGTGGTGCGAACAGGTAGAACAGTGGAATACAGGCGGAGAGCTGGTCGATGAAGAGACAATCGTAGTTGGAGATCTCATTCGAGAGGATCAACGAAATAACCAGATGGAGCTGGCGAAGGATTGCGCAAAGGATGCTAAACCGACCGAGGATATTCCGAGGGACTATTGAGTTGCCAGAGACACGAATGGTCAAGGTTCCTACACAGATGGTAGAGATATGTGAGCCACTATTACCCCAGATCATATTTGTGGGCTCCTGTCCATTTTTCGGGGGAGCAATACCATTCCGAGCTTCATCAAAACAGTGCCGCGGATCACAATGAGAGGTATAAACGGTGACGCTGTGGCCCCGATCCTGTAGTCCGACAGCAGCGTCCACGACAAGCCGTTCAGCACCTCCAATACCCAAATCAGGGTGGATGAAGAGTATCCGCTTCTTTTTCCGTGGAGAAGACATAGCTGTTTGGGGTGAGTTGTTGGAAGACATTCGAAGAATCGCGGTAGTCGACAAATAGCTTTAGCTAACTAGCTGCAGCCGATGAGCAGAATAACTTCGATGATGACACGCCAAGAGTTGCGGCTCTGTGGAATAGTTACGTGCAGGTCGCGAACTCATTGACTCAGTCAAACCCACCACTTCCCACCCGTGACGCTCCTCCTCCCCCACCAACAACGCAAGCCAACTGCTGCTACCCTCTTGCCAACCATCACCAAAATGGAGAAGCAGCAGCCATCACCGTATCCCCCTTCGCCGGGCCAACCATTTCAACCTCCTCCTCAACAGCAGCAGCAATCACACCCGTTGCAGCAGCAACCACAATCACAACCGCCGCCGCCGCCGCCGCCGCAGCAGCAGCAGCAGCAGCAGCAGCAGCAGCAGCAACTGCAACAACAACAACAACACTTCATACCCCATCAGTATTACCATGGCCAGCAGCAGCCTCAATTCCAGCATCAGCCGCCGCCCCCACCACCGCAACAGCAGCAGCCGCAACAGCAGCAGCAGCATATGATGCCGCCCCCTGCGACCACGAATCCAGCTTCGAAACCGATTGATCCCACAGATCTTGCCGATGCCCTCACATCCGCTGGTATCGACCTGAAAGAGGAGGAAGCGCGACTAGCGTCGGGCGGTAACTACACGGCACAATACAATGGCTACCCTGGCATGCCGCTCTCGCAGGAAGAGGCAAACCGACAGGAGCTGCGAAAACGAGCATCAGTGAAAGCCAATCACCTCCACGACCCGTTCCTGAACGCGCACATCCTTTCGAACCGACTTCTCAACAAGACCCAAAACGAAGGTTGTGCGCCGTTTACTATCGGTGACCTCTCGATGCCAGTCCACAAGGAGAATATGGACATTGTGGCGTTGCTGTCTCTCGCCTGTCGAGAACGTCTGACTTCACTCCTGAGCAGGAGCACCGCATTGGCTCGAGTGCGACGAAGACCGCAGACCCATATCACCGGTGAATGGGCGGATCGCGTGATGGGTGTCACGCCGGATATCAGGCCAGGCGCTCCTCCAGACAGCGCTAACAGCCTTCCTTCCGCGGTTTCACCCGGTAGCAGCTTCTTGAAACGTGAGCACAATCCCGCGTTTTGCCGAATGATTGCTGATGGGAACCCGCGAATTACAGGCTCCTTTTCAGCCGCAAACGGCGCCGCGCCCGTATCTGGAGGTGGCATACCGACCGCTAACCTTCAAAACGAGACCGCGATAGCCCTGCGCCAGTTGAAGCAGAAGGAGTGGGAGGCAGACCAGGAACGCCAGCGGAAGAAGGCGAGACGGGAGCAGCCGCCGGGAGTCGCTTCGACTCCAGGTGCTGGTGGCGATAGTACTCCTGGAACCCCTGGTGGCGACCTTCCTGGAATAGGTGAGCGCAAGTTCTCGGCGAAGGAGATCAGGAAACAGGCGTCAAACAAGACGGATGAAGCGGATTCCCACCGTGCGGCGAATGCTACGGCAAACATGATGATGGGTGGCTTTGGCGGCTTCGGTGGACTCAGGAAGAAGAAGAAGACATACGCGTGGATGACAGGGATGACACCTGGAGGCAACGCACCAGGAGGCGGGTGTATGGGGGGACCAGTGAGGCCTGGCCCTGTCGGCGCTATAGATACATCGGTTGGCCAAATCAACACCAGTCCGGAGCTAGGAAACCTCACGTGGACAGGGCAGAGGTTAGGCGTGTGGAGAGAGGATGGCGAGCGTGGAAAAGCCATTCAAATCAGGGACTGGGTGGGAGCCTTGGAGGGAGACGGAAGAGTTGCCCGCAAGGGCATCGTCAAGGCGTACTTACGGATGAAGTGATGAATTCCCGGTTGATCTTTGGTGTCTGATAAGGAATGCTCATCGCTACTTTACAACCATGCATTGAGGAGACGGAACCTGATGTTTCGCATACTTTTCTGTTTCTACTGGTCTTTTAATTCGGTTTGTGCTGAACCAACTTGGCTGGTCATCCATCTACTTGCTGCTATGTATTATAGGCTCTGATTTTGTCTGTCTATCTTCCCCTAGGTTAAACTTTTTTTTGTTTTTCTCTCCCACTGAATACGCCCTCTATTAGATCTCAATGCGGTTTGTGTGTTTCTGCAGCTATTCGAGTGATATCGGTGGGTAGGAATCCATAATACGGAAGGTCTAGGTACACGAGCAATAGCATCACCTTAATTCCATCCGCTGATTGCTCCATCGACAAGATCACGGTACTCCTGCTGTGCCCGAGCCATTCGCATGTAGATCTTGCATAGGTAGTAGTTAGCAATTATAGTTAGCCTGCAAGCGATGGAAGTAGATATTCACCTCATATTTCGCCTCTAGCAACCTCTTGACATTGACATCACTCGTGGGATATACCACTCTACCACCCTGACTCATCCGATCCATAATGCTCCACAGATCCTCAGTCTCCCCTTTCTCATTCGCACTCGCAGCTTTCGCTCCCAACATGGCCGCTCCGAGCACAACCGCATCCTGTATGTACCTCGGAATAGCGACCGGTAATCCCGCCGCATCCGCAATCAGCTCCACCAGCAAGGGGTTCTTGCACTGCCCGCCGCTCATGAAGATGCCGGTGACGCTATGTCCACTCTTGTTGAGGACGTCGATGATGTGGCGGGTCTGCTGGGCGATGAATTCCACCGCGGAGTAGTACTGCAACGCCAGGTCGTCGATGGAAGAGTCCATTGATAGACCGACGATCGCGCCGCGCATGTTGGGATCCGCGATCGGGCTCCGGTTGCCGTGTTTGTCACCGTAGAAGAAGAGGTGGCGGGCGAGGTACCCAATACTCGGTGCTTTCTGGGAGGTGCGCAACGCGGAGAGGTGGCCGTTGAGGAAGTCAAAGATGCTCAAGGATACCGATCTGGCCTGTCCCAAGGCGGAGCTATAGGATGGATGCGTAGTCAGGACATTGTGCAGGAGCGCACCGGTGGTGCTTTGTCCACCCTTTTTTAAACACCCAGTGTGTGAGTGATAACTTGTGAGTAAATATGAAGGGGGGAATAGTACCTCAGCTAGCCACCTTCCCTCCAGCAACACATCTCTATAAGGTCCCCAGATTCCTGGTGCGAACACGGGTTCTTTGGACATGACGAGATGGCAAGTGCTCGTTCCCGCAACGACCGCGATCCGGTGGAACGCTTGTTCGACCGAGTTCTCTGCGTCTTCGGTGTCGATAGACTTTTCGAAAATGTCCACCTTCGCACCCACACTGCCGACCCAACCAGCGTAGGCATCGATCACACCGCTACCGATCTTGATGCCGGGCACCAGACCGAGTTGCTTGGCCGACTCCACGCAGAGATCACCGACGACTTCGCCTGCGGAGGCCCAGAGGCCGTTCTACACATTCCCACCAGTCAGCTATAACCTTCACTCACAACTTGTGGGTGACAATCGTCACACACCTCACCATTCACACCCCCAATCTTCCGATAATTATCCTGCGCCAGCACCTCGAGCCCTATTTCCTTCAGGAAATCTTCCTGCCACCCCTTCACGCTGCCATCAACACCGACGGGAACGTAGCCTTGCTTGCACACCGTGGAGCAGAAGCTCCGCGTCTCTCGACCAGTGGCGATATGCGTTAGTGCGTCGGGGAGATCGTAGAACTTGCAGCGCGCGAAGAGGTCCGCCGGCATGTTGTTCTTGAGCCATAGGACCTTGGGGATCTCCATCTCGATCGACATCCGACCGCCAAAGTACTTGAGGAGATTGTGGCCTGTACCATTGATAATTTTTGTTTCCTCTTTGGGGCGCTGGTTTTTTTTTTCTCCGATCAGCAATCCACCCCCCGGGAGAGTGTTCGCGGAGGCCTTACGTGGTCCATCCAAACTGCGCATCATCGTACATAAAACCCGATCAGAGTTGCATCCCCTACATCACCGGGTGAAATAGAGCAAACATACGAATAATATTCCTCTCCGTCTCAATAAACTCGGGGCCTGCAACCGATATCGGTTCATCGGTCTCCTCGTCTAGAACGACCAGCGAGCACGTCGCATCGAAGCCGATACCCTTGACAAGTTCCGGCTTAATATCGGCCTTCTTGATCGCCGCCTTGCTACAGTGACAGACGGCTTCCCAGATGTCGTCCGTGCTTTGTTCCTATATATACGTGAGTTTGTTGGGAGAGAGATGGAGGGAAGAGCGGCCAGGAAAACACATACATAGTAGTCGACTTTGTCTTCCCAGGTGCGGATGTCTTTCGATTCCGCAGCCAGAATTTCTCCAGCCGCGGAGATGATGCACACACGCGCACTACCAGTGCCGACATCCACGCCCATGTAGTAGGAGCTCATCTTGATGAAATCGCGTGGAGGCTGAAGAATGGGCACTACTAGTTAATGGGAACGAAAGATATGTACCGGAGTGGGGGACCAGTTCGAGTACAGGTTGCGACTCGAGCTCTCGTAGTCCGGTATCCTTTTATATTTCTTTACGCCGACACCGCTCGCCACCCTTTCCTATCGACAAGTCGAGCCTCACGGTCCCCAGAGGTCCGTAGATATGATAAGTGCTCGGGATTAATCACGCACCGATGCCCATATCCAACGAGTGCCATTCGTTTGAAGGGTGGGGTTGAGAAGATCCTCCCCGGAAAACCATGCAGGGTTTTAAGTTGCTGGAATTGACACTGCACCAATTCAGCCGGTGAAGCCTATAAAAGAATCCTGGAAGCGCTACTCCACAACAGGCTACACGGAGCTTCCCACCAGCGCAACCGCGACGAGTGATCGGCGGTGATGAAGTCTTATCGCTTAATGTAGGAGGATAGAGAGCGCGCCAACCTCAAGTAACGGTTCTCTGGGGAAACCGGCGGTAGGTGATCCTTCGAATCAGGTTCATCCTTACGACCAAACACTTCAAACCGCGAAACGCTGGGTAGATAGACCTGACCACGCACATCGTACAGCTCCAATTAGTTACCGTGGAATGGGAATTTGAGAAACATGCAAATATATCGTTTCAGATAAAGACGTTCGAGATCCGAAATCAGATGCATCGAGTCCGAGTGATGGCTCATAGTCAAGTCGGAGCCTACTTAATTACGCCATCACCATTTATCCCACATACCCCACTAGTTATCAGTGTTCCCGCCCTCTCCACCTCACCACCCACACCAACACCAACACCAATATGCTCTCCACCGAGCCCGTGATACTTCTAACCGGTGCTTCACGGGGTCTCGGTCTCGCAATCGCGCAGCATCTGCTCACGCACACCCGCGCCAACCTCCACCTAGTATCACGCACAGCTCCGCCGGTGACATCCACACGGGTGACCGTTTCAACACTCGACCTCTCCGTTACCAGCAGCGCTTCGACCGCGGCGAACGAGTGCCTCGCGGCTTGGGGACGCATCGATACGCTTATTGTGAACCATGGCACGCTGTCGCCAGTCACGCGGATCGCGTCGGCCTCCGTCACCGCGTGGCGCGAGGCGTTCGACACAAACTTCTTCTCGGTCGTGGGACTGGTCCAGTCCTCGTTGCCCGCCCTGCGTGCCGCCCCCGAGGGGCGCGTGATCATGATCTCCTCCGGCGCGGCGGGGACGGGGTATGTAGCTTGGGGAGCCTATGGTGCCGCGAAAGCCGCCTTGAACCATCTCGTGCTCACGCTGGCGAACGAGGAACCCGCGCTGACGGCCGTCGCCGTGAGACCCGGTGTCATCGATACCGAGATGCAAAGGGAGATTAGAGAGCTACATTTGGACGCGATGGGGAGTTCAGGGGAGAAGTTTGTCAATGCGCATAAAGATGGGAAGTTGCTGGCTCCTGAGGTGTCGGCAGCAGTGGTGGCGAGGATGGCGCTGGGCATGGGTAAGGAGCTGGGAGGGAGGGCTTTTAGGTATGTGATGATTGTGATTCTGGGAGAGGGTGACGTATTGTGGTTGGTGGGCTGACGAGACGGACAGTTGGAATGCGGAGGAGTTGAGGGAGTTTCAAGATGATGCGCGGTAGCGGCTCGGTCCGATTGACGAGCTCGATCGACTCTCCATGGACTCAGATGACCAGCGGGTTCACTGTAGGCAGCGGGCAGTCACGACGCAGTACGATTACAACAGTGCAGTTTAATTTCTCGGAGCCAATGTAGCACGGCAATGATATGCACAAACAGATGCGCCTCCCAAATGCCACCGGGCCCGGTCTAGGTATGATGCGGGTACGAATATCCCGATTGCGCTGGGGGGGCGGACTGTGCAGGTCTCCTGCGACCCCTAGTAGGCTCCCTATTCAGGAGTCCCCTAACCTCCTCGAGATTATGGCGGCGGCTGCTTTCACTACTGCTGCGGCTAAGCGTCCGTGAATCATCTCCGCTGGTAACCGACCTGCCTTGCGTATCCTGAAATGGTGAGCGGCTGTGGTCGGTCGCGACGTTGAAAACGCCGCTGGCATTGGTGTTCTCGCAGGTTGGGATGGGTGCGCTTGAAGACTGGTAGTCCCAACGTTTGGCGAGCTTTTCGTCGGCCGCCTTTTGCATGTTTGTCTGCGCGAGGTCGTCGGGGATCGCGACAGTGTACATCGGCTTGCCCACTTCGCCGAGTGTGGGATCACCTATTCCGGATGGTCAGTGAGTGCGGATGACCAGACAGGAAACGCCATCTCACCTCCACCAGGAGCATATATAGGGATCTTCTTGAGGATCGCCACCAATTCAAGGATGAACTTATTTCGACGTTGGAGAGCGAGGGATTCGGTGATTGTCTCGCGGAAGCGCAGTTCAATCCGCAGCGTGAGCTTGTCTAAGTCGTTGATTCCGGCGACTTCGATGGCGATCTCAGGTTGGAAGTCACGGCTGTTTTCGCGGACGAAGAGCATCAGCTCCACTTTGAGCTTTTCGATGTCTTCCACCGAGGTGTCGAAGCTGTAATTCGTTAGATATGCCGTGAGCGTTTGGTGGGGGCAGGCGTACTTCACGGGGACCATAAGTTGCTCCTGGATAAACTTGGACCGCGTGATATTCTCGACGATCTTGGTGTTCAGCACATTATTGGGGATCTGGGTAGTCTTGACATTGTCGAATCTCCTGAACACAGTAAACAGCAGTGAGATATGCTCAACGATGTACTTCTTGTCGTCGATGTCCACTCTGTCGCCAACATCGTAGGGGTCTGTCGGGATTTAGTATGGACCCTCTCTCCAGTATTGTAGGATTGTGAGCTCACGCTTGACGAAGAGAAAGATACAGGATCCCAGGATCTCCTGAGCCGTAACCGCAAAGACGAAAGACATACTGATGAGAACAGTACCAGCTCCTGCGATCGTAGTGCCAACACTGGACTGCTGCGCAACAACAAAGACCAGGATCATGATGACAAAGACAATGAAGGAAAGGACATGATCCAAAGCACTGATTGCATTGTCCTGAGACGGCTGGTCAGCACTGGGCAACACTATCTCTGGCCCAGATATGTGGGTAGGTACTCACAACATCCTGCATGCTCTTTGCAACGTGCCGACGCTCAGTGCGAAGCCGAGTTGTGTGGTGAATCATCTCCTCAAGGGAGACGTCTCCGTTGTTATCCTCGTCCAGCGAATAAAAACACTCTTGCGCCTGGATCTCAAGCTCGGGGCCCATCACTTCCTTCAGGTCGGCAAGCGTCATTGCAGTGTGATCCTCGGGAACAAACGACATCCAGATGCGCCTTGCCAGCGCCTCTGCAGACTTGGTCCTGGAGAGCGCTTCAATGGTGACAGCATACGCGGAAGCCGGATTAAATGCATTCTTCTGGCCAGTGACTTCCTGCGCCATACCCCCAAAGACACTGACCACCTTCCCCTGGACCATATTTACTCCTCCTAGGATATTTCGCATTGGCGTTGCTGTCCCACTCGTCTTCTTGTATCCTGGAATACTCAGAGCACCACGGATGACATAGTCCTCCTCAGCAAACTCGCCGTATTCAGGGGAGATATTCCGCGAGACTTCGTACAACTGTGACAAGAATTTAACCTTTTCCTTGTTGGTCTTGATGCGCTGCGCGAACTGTCGGCGGTGGTAGTCGACGGATACAATCTGGATCAGGAGCTTTTCGGCCAGCCACAGGAGACTGGACACCAGGCAGGAGATGAGAACTTTGTTCATTACCGTCTGCCATGGCTTTTCGATGCGCTCTTTGGCCATCAGCGGGAGGAAGGAGCACAGACTGACGGCTGCCCAGCCAACGAATGAGAGAGGAAGCTCCAGTGCTTCCAGCACGAGTGAGTATTTCTTAACACTGGAACTGATTACTCCAACGAGCGTTTGGAATATCTTTGGAAGAGCTTTGGCAAATAACTTCGACACCCAAAGAGAGCACCATACAATCTCTAGCTGTGTATTGAATCCAACAAATTCAACTTCGTCACACGGACTAGCAGGTATGTTGAAGGACCACTCACCCAAACGAAAAACCACACCATCCTGACACCACCAACGGAAGCTTTCGGAGCACCATAAACGCCAACCAGAATCGGCACGAGCAAGCACAGGCTCGACGGCAGGATATAAAGCATATACCTCGTTATGATGGAGAAGTGCAAGATTCTATCATACACCTTTCCCATTGTAGTGAGGGCGCCTTCCTCCTCGCTGAAGGAGTTGTCATCAGTGCGCATCCGACGCCGGCCTCGGAACTTTGGACTAGCGGTAGTAACGGGATCCTCGAGCGGGATATCAGGCATCGTCTGGCCTGCTCGTCGGGCACCGGTGCTGGCGTTGGTGCGGATCGGAGTGAGTGGGATGTTGACTACGTGCTCGTCCATTCTGGGCTGCTGCTGCTGCTGCTGGGTGCTGGGATGGGTGCTGAGGCCGTGAAGAGGGAGGAAGCCCTCGTTATTGGAGGAAGTAGAGGATTGGGCCATTGAGTGTGTCAGCTGGTTGTTGTATCGGATTACGAGGGCCTCTCGGATTGTATTGGGTCGTTGTCGAGCCGTATGTAGGTAGGAACTGTGGTAAAGACGGTGAAAGATGCGTCGATGGTTGTAGGGCGGTGAAGCTGTGAGATCTCTGCGTCTCTCGATTGCAATTAGCGATTTTGGGTTTCACATCAGTACAACCTGCGCCCGCTAGGACTACTATCATAACATCATTCTCTCGTGAGCTGAGGGTCAACACTTACATTTAGTGTCTCGCCGCCGCGACGTCGCCGTGGGAGATCGACGGCGAGATAGATTAGGAAAATCCAAGGACCGAGTAGTAGATGTGAGTGAATGTGAGTTCACAGTTGATGAGCGAAGGAAAAAAATCCTCGAAATCTGGGCATTGCATTCTTAAACCACCGATTTCCAGAAATCCCAAGTTGCAACACTGCAACCACAGGGGCCGTTCCTTACACCATTCCATGTAACCAACCATAGGCATGGATGGAGTGAAGATCAACCCTGCAGGGGGAGTGAATCCCTAGTTTGTTCCAACACCAGAAGACCTGTGGATGTTTATACATACCTACCAAGAAAACTAGCAAAAACGGCATAGCGTTTAGCACGGGACACGAAACCCTGTCACCCTCACATTTTTCATCGACGGCATAATTAGAGAGCTCGGACTAGATGTACCAATTATGTTTGTTCATGACGGCATTGAAGTCGGCTCTTCCCCACGCTGCAGGTCCCAACCCAACCCCTCGCATAGATATGTACGTATGATACATACATACATATCGCATCGCATCGCATCTTGGCAAATTACTTTGGCCGATCCTCGCCCACAACCTTACATCCCCAACTACAACTGCAAAATCCCCCTATCTAATTCATCCAACCAAAAGAAAAAAAATGCAAGCAACGCAAGCCAGAACCCAACAGCTCGTTGAGAACCTCCGCACCGTCGTCTCCCGGATCTCCGCAGTTTCTACCGGTCGGCAGGTGCGTACGCGCTCCCCTGGCTAATCTGTTGTCAGGGAGAAAGAAAGGGAAAGAAAAAAAGAGAACTAATCCGTTCCCTCGCGGATGCCTACCAACCACAGGTGCGTCTGGTAGCCGTCTCGAAGCTGAAGCCCCCCTCTGATGTCCTTGCGCTCTATGAGGGAACGGGGCATCGACATATGGGGGAGAACTATGTCCAAGGCATGTAAGAATAGCTTTGCTCCTTTCAGTGCGCGCTCCGTCCTAATACCTTGCGTCCGACAGAGCTCCTCGACAAAGCCGCTCAGCTGCCTCGTGAGATATACTGGCACTTCATCGGACAGCTGCAAACGAATAAGTGCCGCAGGCTGGCGGAGGAGATACCGAATCTGTGGGCAGTTGAGTCCGTGGATACCTCCAAGAAGGCAGATGCTTTGGAGAAGGGCCGGGTCGCGTTGGCGGTTCGGCAGCCGGAGGCGGGTAAGCTGCGGGTTTATGTGCAGGTCAACACCTCCGGTAAGGATCCCCCCCTGCCGCTACAACATCCCTTCCACTTCTCCCCCCCAATCTCTGACCGTGAGCGGTGGCGAACAGGCGAATCCTCCAAATCCGGCTGCACCCCCTCCGAAGCTATCGGCATCGCCCGCCACATCCGTGAAACATGTCCGCACTTGACGTTACACGGACTGATGACGATCGGGAGCATTGCGCGGTCTCAGCGGTCGGGCGATGAGGAGAATCAAGACTTCCTGCTGCTCAAGGAGACGGCGCGGGACGTTGAGAAGGAGCTGCAGCTGCCCGAGGGTGACCTCGAGCTTAGTATGGGCATGAGCAGCGATTTCGAACAGGCGATCACGTTGGGCGCTACGAGTGTTAGGTATGTTGCCCGATTGGGGGCGGGTGTGCATTGCGGGCTGACAGTGGGCAACAGAGTCGGAACAGCAATTTTCGGAGAGCGGCCTCCAAAACAAGATGCACAGGCTACGAGGGATGTAACAACCGAACAGAAGGAGTAGTTGCGGCTTTAATTCGTAGAATAATGCTTAGAGGTTGGTTCTTCACGACCATACAATCGTACCAAAATCGTATCATGTGGACGGGCACAAGTGGAGCTCAATTCGGCGGGCTCGGATCAGGATCTTTGGGGTATGTATGCAGTACGACGACTCTCAAAGTTCAAGTAAAGAATCCATTACACAAAGAGAAAAAAAGGACGACCCATCAATGCTGCACCGGCCTCGAACAAATAGGAAACAGCTGGCTCAAACAGACAACAGATAGCAAGATAATGGGGTGTTTAACATTACAAAATGCGAAGTAAATTTATGCCCATGTACAACACCGTGTCCCCTCATCGCCCGTAGTCGGGAGGTGGGGACCCCAACGCCAATCGGCCCTCCATGACGTTGAGCAAAATTGGAGGCACCGCTTCATCTGTTGCTCTGACGGTGACACGGTACATCTGAGCACATCTGGTCAGCATGGCACCACCACCCGCCCTATTGGGGGGGGCAAAGGAACTCACTCCAGTTTCGAGATTCGGCTCTACCCTCAAAAGGCACCCAAACTTCCCGCCCTCGAGCGTATGCATCACACTCGCACAGACGAAGTTCTTCGGATTGGGATCGACGCCATCCAGCACACCCCATTTGAAACCCTCGATAACCCGTCGCGTACGCGGAGGCTCAATCCGGTGGCCTTTGATCCTAATACCAAAAACCTTTTGATACTCCCGAGGCCCACCACTTATCTGCTTCCAACGCTTGAAGAAGTCCTCTGCCGAGAGCACTGCAGGCTCCATGAACTTCGTAGGCACGACCGGAAGCTTGAGTGTGAGCGCTTGGAGTGCTCCCGCGAGGTACGATATCCGGATGGTGGGCGCCTCGGAGAATATCTTATGCGCTTCTAGCATAACTGTTTGCTGTGTCTGGCTCTCGGGAGCTACGTTGGTGTCCGGAATGTTGGAACAGTTTACCACGAGCGCGCCAGGAGAGTTGTTATTGATGGTGGTTGTGAAAGAACCAATCGGCGCCGAGGACTTATTAGTGTAGTATAGGATTATACAGCCCATGTGTGCCCGGTATTCCGACCGTAGTCCGACTTGTATCTGTCCGTCTTCGAAGAGAACTCCCTCCGATCTGATCAGAAGGCGGTTGTATCCAACTTCCCAGTCTGGGCTCAAGTGGGCCGCCGAGGCTAGGTTCACAGGCGGTTTCTTGGTGGCAGTGTCGCCATTGAGATCAAGGCCAGCAAGCTCGTACGTCGGCGTCAACGCATTCGGCTTTGCCGGGCTTGACATACCACCATTTGTTGGGGTTCCCGCTCCATTCGTGAACGTCCGCTTTAGGCCGGTATTCAGGGTGAGGTTGAACTCCTTCTTCTCAACATTCGCGTCCTTGCCTCCGATGACCCAGGTACGTTTATCGCTGGTTCCCGCGTGCTTCTGGTGCAGTCTGGACAAGAGCGCCGATGCGCGCTCGGGGAAAGGCGGCATCTCGTCACAGACCGTCCGGAGCAGGTCGTCGGTCGGTAGTGTTGCGAGTGCTAGGTATTCGCATGCTCGTTGCTGCAGTTCTGGGTCTAGAGTATGGCTGTATGCGCGGAAAACTTGCAGGAGTTGCGGCTTGATCTCCGGGAACAGATTGATGAACTTTACGAACGAGGAGAGTAGGATTGCTCTAGTAATGGATGAACATCCATTAAACTTGGACTGAAGCGCCAGGAACTGCTCGATAGGACTGCATCCGGGATTGTCTGCAATGAGGTGGCCAAATTCACCCAAGAGATATCCTCCAATCTTCACCAGTGTTTCGTGGCACTGGGCAGCTTTGAGGTATTGCAATATATTCTGTGCAGCATATACCTGAAGCTCCTCGTTGTTTGTGACGATCTGGATCACTCGCTGCCACACCTCGTCGCTCACATGATCGCCAGCCATGCTGATAAGCCGAAGAGATATATCGACGTACCATTGGTACTCAGTGGCATATTTCTCGGTCAGGATAGCTATCTTCAGTACCATCTCCTCTCGGATAGCGAAGTCAGCACCTTGCAGATACTTCAAGAGCTCTCCAACGATTGCGGATGCGTTGGTAGGATCACACATGCTGTAGAGCAGGTCGAGCGCTTTCCTTCGAACACTGATGTCGCGATCCCGCAGGGAGCCGATGATAGTGTTTTGATGTTTCTTTATCGGCTCTAATGTCTCCGAGCGTGCTGCAAGATGTGTCATGGCCTCCAACCCCAGATATCTCACGTTGGTTTCCCGGGAGGTGATAAATCGTCCTAGTTTGACGGCTATCTGGGTCATCAGGCCGGTCTCCGAGTCCAGATGAATGGCCAAATTGATCGCTTCAAAGAGGACAGCATTTTGTGCATTATTCTGTTGCACATTTTTGGGCGTGTCAGATGCAGTGTCAAGAATACTCTGTAGTGACTCCCGGATCATGTTCTGGATACTGACGTCCTCTACCACGCAATGAGTTAGCGACACGAAAGCACAGGTTCCCGGTGGCGATGCGTACCCGACGGTGGATAGTATTGGAGAAGTCTCAGTAGCTTAACCTGAATCCACGGACAAGGGACCTTGTAGTATATATAGTCTTGGGTATACTCGTTGTCGACGACAATGCGCTTCAACCGGTGGGCAGCTTTCACATAGCTGGTCTGGTACGCTTCCGGATTGTCCTGCACCAGAGCCATAACAAGGGAAGTCACTGATAGCGCAACTCCAAGATCGGGGTCATCCATGATGGAGATTATGCGTTCAGCCCACTCGTTCTGAATGATGCCGGGGAACTTGCGATACAGTCGCAGCAGCGTCAAGGCAGCCTTCTTCTTGACGAATGACTTCGACGTCCTACGCTACCAATCAGTTTCACTGGGCGAGACCGGCAAGGAACAACGCACGGTGATATCAGCAGGCGATGGACGTCGGGACTGAGTGCTTCTCCCATCTCCCTCCCCCCGACGTTTGCGATGGCGTGCAAGGCCAAGCAGTTATTCAGCTCGTTGTTGTCCAACAAGTCCTTCTTGATGCTATTGACAACTAGGTGCAAGAAATCGTGTTTCTCGTTCAAAAACAAGGTGACGGCAAGATAGCCAATCTGCTTTTCCGAATACTTCGTCGCGGAGACAAGATTCACGGCTTCGAGGTGGCCAAAATCCACGTTCCATCCCAGGATATAGATGTAGAGAAGCTAAGATTCAGAGTATTGAGTAAGGGTGATACTCGGAGGAGGAGGTGTGTGACGGTAAGTACCTTGCAGACGTATTTTTTCTTATGGTAGCCGTTCAGTCCGCCATCTTCTCAGCAACATCGCGTCAGCACTCATCGTAACCCCCGGGGTCCAAGGGATTGACAAGAAGTAATTGCCTTTGAACTTTTGCCTTCGGAGATATCAGCACATAGTTCCGCTAGCATACGATGCGATGGTGGGCGAAACTAACCGTATATTTGCCAGCTCTTTGTTGATTCGCTTCTCCTCAAGCTCTCGTGCCCGTGCATTTCTCAAGTCCGCAATAAACTGAACCAGCCCTACCAGCAGCCACACACCATAAAATCAATTGACGTCCCTCCAAAGTGCTACTCCGGCTTTGGAGGAAGAGCAGGACGGTGTGTATGTACCTCGCATGGACGACATGACGGCGCTTTTCGATCGGCAGCCGGGCTGAGCGCAGCAATGACGGTAGCTCTAGAGAGCTCTCGGAAAGGATCGCGGGTTGTCCAAGGATGCGGCCCTGTGATTCTTCAGCACCATGCGCCGTATGAACTGCCGCAGCACACTCGAAGACCATACCGCCGTCGAGCGACAAGCTGGAGCTATGGTTCGGGGCGGGGGTGTGTCGAAGGAACGTCGCCGCGTATGAACGGAGTATGCAAGCACCGAGACCGTGTTCGGCTACCGAGCCGCGTTGAGTAGACGATAGAAGGTGCGGAACGCGATTACTATACGTAAGAGTCGAAGCGGGAGTGTATGTAGGGCGTAGACAGGTAGGCTGATGGAGGGTCGGCAGAGCAGATGGAAGCGGAGACCCGTACGTACACTAGTTGCAGCACTCTTGGTTGTATGTACTAAGAATCACTGGTATCACAGGATGGCAATCACGTGCAACCCTCGGTTACGATACATTCCGCTCAGATCCTTCACAATGCTCGGAGGTATCTATGGGAGAAATCCATTCCATTCCATGGCTCCTTCATAGTAGCAATCCATCACATTCGTTGTTCGTATTTTCTCCAGCAAATTCAAAATGCAGTGAATACTATTCCCAACTCCTCACGCCTTGGTCGTGAAATCAATCTCTCCTTCTCTCAGTCCCAATGCGGGGTTCTTCTCGCATGTACCTACGTTGTCACGGGCGAATGAGCATGATGCGGAGGCAGGAGAAAGTGGCATCGGCAGGGACCTACAGGCATTGGCGGGACGCTTCCCACACTCACAGGCGACACCTGGCACTTTGTTCTCCTCAGCGGCTCTCTCGCAGGTACACTCTTGGGCTGGTCGCTTCGCTGCAATTCATCATCGAACCATTAGCAAACAGCCCTATAAAAGAGAGAAGATAAATAGCAACGCGGCCTACAGCATGAACACCGAGGACCACTGAGGACGTTCTCCTCTGTCGCCCGCTGGCAATTGCAGTCAAGCGCCTTACGCGCCCCACACGAGCACTTGGCCTGCTCGGCGCAGCTGCACTGAGAACCGCCCTTTCGACAACAAGTGGCTGGCTGAGACGACATATTGATAGGCTGAGTACTTGAAGATGAGGTATTCGACGATGAGAGTGAAAGCGTTAATATTCAGTAGGAGATACGTTGCGTCGGGCGTGTTTATATGGCGAAGCGCTGTTTGGGTTGCTTTCAAATACAACAGCCGTGATAGGTCGCAGCGTTTGAAAAGGCGCTATGCTTATTGGTCGAGAGATAAAGCACCTGACTTTACGCTTCCCATGGATGGTCAGGCGAGAATACGGGCTCTACTAAACTTACAGCGTCTGCCGATGATGATGATGGTGATGATATGTAGGCAATAATCGCGCGAGGTACACACTGTCCAGTTCCCGTCCGCAGTCAGTCTGCAGGCGGCCCTCCGCCCAGGCCTCCCAAGAAAGTGAAAACGCACCAAGGAAATTACAAAGGAAAGGTGAGAAAACCGCCCTCCAGTCTCCCTACTCCTCTCGCGTAGTGGCTATGAAGGATGGTGTGGGGAAGAAAAGCAGCTCCTCCTCCTCCTCAATTACAGCGGCTGGCGATGATGGCGGTGGTGACGATTCATTGATCGCATGCGACCATGGCGATATTATGTACAGTCCTTTCCCTTTCGCCGTCCGCCGCGACCTCTCACAGTTCGCCGGCGGCCCGCGGCAACTCCCCCTGTCCAAGCCCCCGTTCTCACTTCTGTGCTCCTTGCCCTGGGTCCCTCCGTCCGCTACAGCGGCAGACAAGAGGACGTGACGAATCAACGAATGCAGGATGAGTGATTACATATGAACGAACACGCACATCCAAACTACAGCACACCCTCTACTACAGGATGAGGCAACAGCCAAACTTCCATTAGCACACAACGCCATAGATTATAGGCAGAAGAACTCGGTCAGAAATGCCCAGGTGCGAATATCCTTTGCCAGTGAGAACGATCCATCAGTTCGATTCAACCTTCTGAGACACGTTAGCCCCCTGCTGTATCTATCCCACCCAAGCAACCGTTGACCTAACCCTTTTCTTATTTTCTGAGCCCTCACTCTCTGCCTGTGGCGGTTTGCTGGTGGGTGGACCTGCCCTCGCCATGGGGCCCCAGTTTGCGGTAGGATTAACCTGATATCTCACAATGCCGTTCGCCTTATCTTCCTCTTTGCCCAACTCCTTGTCGAAAACGATGCGTAGACCTTCATCCAACGGCTTCCGCATGATATTGAACCCTGCAGTTCCTTCTTTCAAAGCGTTCTCTTTGCGGGCACCTGCCTTTTGCACAACCCATCTTTTCATGATTTGCCAAACCACGCTGTGCGGGGCATTAGTTTTGATGGAATTGGGTTTGCAATGCGAGCGAGCAACTTTATATCCCAATCCAATAAGGGCACCACGTAATCCTGCGTTGGGCGGTGCTTCGCAACGAAGGGTTTTGGACAAGAGAGAAGGAACATGGAAGAAGGGGCTGTCGGAAAGGGGGATCTCCTGAAGCGCCGTTTGCAGCATACCGGTGATCCGCGGAATTGTCCCATACATGGAATCGTCAGCAGGTGGAAGGACTGACAGGAATCGTTCAACAAAGGCGGCAGAGTGTAAAGGGCCAGCCCACATGGGACCTCCGAGCTAAGAAGGAATAGGTCAACACGCAGCCACGGGCTTTTTGGCTTGGGAACCCTCACGTGCATCACAGATCCGCACTCAGCACAATTCTCGCCAACCGTGGGCGCCCTCGCAAGGCCGAACTTCAAGAACGTTCCGCTCCCGCTCTTGTTAGCTTTCTCCCTGGCCTTCCCCAATATTTGCGTCACCCAGGACCCGCATCCTTCGTCACAATTGTAGACAATCATGGTTGAGCTGGCCAGCTTCTTCACTTCTGCAGGTCCGTGCCTGATGCGCACCCAAACTCTGGCGTAAAAGTCGATGCTCAAGCTGAGCAACGGTTCGATGTACAGACCGTACTTTCCAGCAGCAGAGGCAATGGAGTGTAATATGAGACGAAGTCCAGCCTCGTGACACCATTCGCCTTTGACCGGTGTTCCGCCATACAGGGAGTAGCACTTCTCGCTGTAACCGGTAGATGCCCAGACGCCGGCGTCTGTGCAGGTAACGCACAACAGTCCACCATTCGATACTGCTTGAACAGCAGCATCCAAGAAGATAGCGGCAGTTCCGTACGGGTCGAGGTCAATAACTTCGTATTTGAGTGATTGTGGTTCTCTAGTTGGCAGATTATGGTGCGCTGGCGACAGGACTGAGTACATGTGATGTTGAGCGTTCCCCAAACTGGGTTTTATCTTGCAGACCGCCTCCGCAGCAGACATCTTGTCTGGATCCGTCGTTGTTGAATGTTGCTTATTGTATTCAATGTTCCTCCGGATCGAGTCAACGGCCGACGGGTCAAGATCATTGGCAGTCGCCGAAGTGACCATAGGAAGCTCGAGCGTGTACCGCAGCGCCCGCAGTCCGGTGGCAGAGAGCGCATCGAGAACAGCGAACCTGGGTTGAGCCCGGGTAGTAGGCTTGGCTCCCGAGTTCGTGGCCGACGCATCCTCTTCATTCTCTTCACTCGCCGCGGGTTCTTCTACGCCATGAATTATTACCAGCAAAAACTAATTCTGCAGTCAATGGCGTTTGTACCTCCTTCACCTTTCGCGACCGTCACCCCCACCCACCGCTTCTTTACGCCCCCCCTACCACGTTTCGATTTCTTTTCTCCGAGATATATTTCTGCAAAATTCTTGATCGCAAGAACACTCAAGTCACGATTGAACTGCTGGATCGGATTGTAGAACACTTCTCCTTTGACTTCCACCTCGCGGCCCTTTTCATCTCGCTTTACCGTGCTCTTTGGGAATAAAACGGTCGCACAGCCCTCTGTGATCGCGGTATAGTCGCTGCCGTCCACCGTAACATCTTTCGAGCTCGCCGGCAACGGTTTCTCTGGGATCGGCTCCAAGGTTACAGTGCGAGTGCGCTTTCCCATGGTGGGGCTGGAGTGGAATCTCCGTGTTTTTGTATTGGGTTGAAGCGGGGAATTGCAGGCTGACGCTGGCCGGCGGGGGTAGGATTTAGGACCACGGATAGGAGCAGCTGTCGTTCGTAGTAGAGGCGGCGGACGGAGGTGAGGCATCGGCGTTGGCACATTTAAGTACGGCTGCTAAAATTGTCAGATACAATACTTAAGTGAGCACTCTAATCGTGGGGTGAACTAAGCGCATAGCGTTACCCGACTAGCGGGTCTGCCAATCGGTCACTCTGTACGTGATGAGTCATCGCTTAGTTACTGCTACACCCGCGGCATTACGACAAAGAAATTTATTCCGAGTAAAATATCAATTTCTGAATACTTACTTGCACACAGGCAGGCAGAGAAAGAGGGGGGAGATACATTTGTACGCAATTGGAACCCATACCTAGCAAGATGTGTGTACGGGTGAGCCAGGGGGAGATTTCACTTGTCTCCGACACCATCAGGACTCGACGACAAATGTTAATAGGATGCCCCCTCTGCCTATCGCCCCAAATATTAATTTGTGTGATCTGACCTCTCGCCTGGATAGGCTTGATCTCCGTGCAGCTTCAGCAAGAGAGACTCTGGCCAGTGAGAGTTTACCCGTCGTCCTCCAATCCTCCACATCTGTGTCACAAATATCACTCGATCGGGTTTGTTACTGAACCACGTTCTCCCCTTCAGCAAGTAATCAGGGGGAGTCGTGGCTGCCGGTGGACTGTGAGAGGTCTTTTTTTTGTTTTCTCATTACTCGCATGCGGCCTATCTAGATCATGGCGAGATTATGTACGGGACTGTGAAAGGTCGCGGTGGACTGCCATGATTCAATATGGCGGTTGGCCAGTGTGTACATCGCGCGATTAGTGACACAAAAAATCTAGCGAGTAACTAGTCCGCAAAAGTTGCCTGACTCTTGGCATTGGGGCCGGATTTTAGCACCAGGATAGGATAGGGAACATTGAGATGAACGCCTGGATGGGATAACTAGATAGGTAAGATCTACGCTAGAGTAGATGAATTAGTTGGCTACCTATCCTATACCGGCGTGCTAAAATCCGGCCCCCGTGCCAAGAGTCAGGCAACTTGGTCAGGCAACTTTTGCGGAACGCCTCTAGTAACTAAGTATGTAAGTTCGAACTTAGAGTAGTGTGCACATGGTACTTGCCCCGTAGAGTACAATTCCCCCAGCAAACGATTCTTCCGTTGGTTTTGGCGATTGAGCAAGTGCCTGATTTGAAGAACCTTACCCCTATAAACGCCAATGTTAGGTCCTAATGCGCCTTAGCACGCACTAGCGCTCTTAAGTAGAACAATATCAAATCGCGCCGGGATTGAATTTTTGCGTGCACCGCACGCGGTCCTAGGACTCATCTGCTGGCCAACGAAAGTCGCACTGAAAACCATCTTCATCTTTATCCTCATCACCCTCAGCATCGGTAATCTGTGGGAAAGAAATGACATGACTGCGTTGAGGTTCCCCTACCAGCGAAGCATTTCGCCGCGTCCCTACTGCTGGCGGGGTGGTACCCTTCGATGCCGAGCCTGTCGATATCGATGCTGAAAATGAGTCGCGAGCTGCTCAGAGGAACTCTGAGAACCAGCCGCCATTGGTACGTGCGGAGGGACAGCTCGTGCTGCTTGTTCTACAGCTAGTGCTACGGCACGGCGTGTGGCCAGCGCGGCGAGGTGTGGAGCTAACTAGTGCAGTGGATTCAGATGGGGACGCCCCAGTTTTTTGACATCTTAATGAATCTCGTCAAGTTCCTTCCACCGTGGTTGCTGCGCTTTACGCATATGGTGTGTTGGTTCACTTGAGGTAGCAATGCCCCGTTCTATGAAGACCACGATGATTAGCAATATCCGGTAATAGCCTGATAATCTTGCTATCATACGTACCTTCTTCCATTTCGTGGCCTGATTCTTTTGTTTGAACCCGAGCCTCCTCACATGAGGTTTCCGTTGCCCACCATTCCCATCGGTATTCTGCACTCTAAGTTTAAACTCAACTGTTTTGCAATGCTTGGCTCTGGAAGGAGTGGCCGCTGGTGGAGGAACCCAGCGTGGAGCCATGGGAATTGGCTATTGGCGACGTCCCGGCCGTTGTTGAAATTAACAGCTGAATATTCCAATAGGGGTTCGAGGTGTATTGGCAACCGGCTGTAAGGAAGCTTGCGAGAGGATCACCGTGAGAATACGCAGAGCCAGATGCTTGGTCGTTGATGATTGATAAATGCATTTTTCCTCGTTGGCGACACGTACTGCCGGCTGTATCCCCGATTTCAGCTCAGCCGGGCTGATCGAGAAACACTCGGCGCGCCAACCTTATGCGTTCTAGCGCGCTGCTACCTATTTGTACCTCTTAAGTACGTGAGATAATACGGTAGGTACTTATCTACATACATTATACTTATCTACCTGTGAACCCAAGATCAGACTGCAAGAACACAGCCAAAAGCTTTCGATTCAACGTTAATGATAATGTCTCGCTTCACTCCTGCATTGCCGATTTCTCCACATCCGCATTTGCGTTTGTTATTCCATTACATATGACCTCTCGGAGACTAGGGTTAACTCCGTGGCGACGACGTAGGTCTTCGACCCATCCCCTTGTTCTACATAGAGGCCCCTATATGAGTACATAACGAAATGTTCAAAAACCTGGTACAGAACCGAACGTTCACATGATGCGATGATATACATAAATGTGCCCGTGCTCTTTGCCCACGAGTGAGCTTCCTCGTCTGTCGATGGCACCGTATCTGTGCCGCAAATGGCATGCGCGTCGGCAATCATGTCATGGCCGTACGACTAGAATCGACTGGAGTTCTTTGTCTTTTGACTGCCCCATGTAGACGATCCCGTTGCGGGTGGGGCGTGGGCGGTGCGGGAATCACGGAAGCCTTAGCCCGGCAGCATGTACAAGTAACTCTCGTGATCCATGTTTCTCAGAAGCAGGTAGACTACATATTACCACAAAGTGTTATGTAAACAATCCCTTACTGGCATGACAGAAGGCGACAGCAGGTGATCATGACGGCTGTTTCGCTAGCGGCCGTGGTCGAAGTTGGTGCTGGAATTGCTGTGTCCGGAAATTTCTAGCCACAACAAGGAGTTGGTCTTTTGGCTCCCAACGTTCGCTTGGCACGCTTCCCCTTTCCATCAAGCCCCTGTCGTTTCGACATCTAAAAGGGAGCCCCATCCGCGTCTCTCAACTTTTCCGTTTTTTATCTCATACCACGATAACAACGATCACACACGGCCGAACCCCGGATCTCACCCCTCGGAGTCGTCTTGTTTTTGTTGCGATTCAACCCACTCTCTTCCGGTTGCTGGTCATTGCCTGTCGGCTACAATGTATTCAAACGTCCTCCTTCGTGAGAAGCACAGTCAATGTGTTTTGCCTTCGTTGCATAGTTGCTAACGTTTGCCCCTTTGTTTGCAGGTCCAACTTCACGATCCTCCCGGACGTGGGTGCGTATTGGACTGCCTATGAGCAGATCTCGGAGCTCAATGTACATCTCAACACCTTCGAGCGCCTTTGGGCCGCGTGGTACCAGTACATGGAAAACGATACTCTTGCTACAGGTTCGTCGCGCGTAGCTCACCGTCTAGCCAGCACCAGCGACTGATCACTGGCCTCCCAGGTACCATGTCGTTTGTAATGCACGAGCTGGTTTACTTCGGTCGCGCTCTACCTTGGATCATCATCGATGCTATCCCCTACTTCCGGAGGTGGAAGATTCAGGATGTCAGTATAGGCATCCCCCTGTTCTGATGCATCAATTTACTGACCTTTGATGCAGTCCAAGACTCCTACAGCCGCTGAGCAATGGCGATGCACTAAGATGGTTCTTTTCTCCCACTTCACTGTCGAACTTCCCCAGATTTGGCTCTTCCACCCGATGTGCAAATACTTCGGAATGGATACCGGCGTGCCGTTCCCGCACTGGACCAAGATGGCTTACCAGATCATCATCTTCTTCATCATGGAGGATACTTGGCACTACTGGTTCCACCGCGCTTTCCACTGGGGGCCGCTGTACAAGTATGTGCACAAGATTCACCATACTTACTCCGCCCCCTTCGGTCTCGCCGCCGAGTACGCGTCACCGATCGAAGTTATGGCTCTTGGCTTTGGCACCGTTGGGGGGCCTCTTCTTTGGTGCTACTTCACCCAGGACTTGCACATCCTGACAGTCTACATCTGGATCATCTTCCGCCTGTTCCAGGCTATCGATGCCCACTCTGGATACGATTTCCCATGGAGCTTGCACCACTTTTTGCCTTTCTGGGCTGGCGCTGAGCACCACGATGTTCATCACGAGAAATTCATCGGCAACTTCGCTAGCTCCTTCAGGTGGTGGGACTACATGCTCGACACTGAGGCCGGTGCCGAAGCGGCAAAGAAGCGCAGAGACCGCAAGATGGCCAAGGAGGCGGCTAAGGTGAGGAAGGCGCAGTAAAGCGATCTACTGTCCTTGCACTTTTCTATTGAAGAGGTTGCAAATGATAAGATGGGAGAGAGGGTGCTGTGGTGGTGATCGGATGTTCATACTCGACCACTGTACAGTTGTTTTTCTGCTTACCCGTTCGGATTGTTGGTGTTTGGCTTTTCTTTCTGTTCTTTCTTAATGGGCGAAACGATAATGTTCGCTGTTAGATTTAGGATGTGGGGAGAGGGGCTTGATCGGAGCATCATGATATCGGCTGGGAGGGCCTTCCTCTCCGGGTACATGCACACGCAAATTGGAAATGACTTCAAGAGTACTTAGAATATCAGCATAATTAATCATAAGAGACAGAAGGTTGGAAATCACATACATTTCTTCTCATGCATTTTGCTGTCGTATACTCGTGATCTGGGTTTTCATGTTTTCCATAAGTACGGTTAATAGAGACGAGTCCATGCACTGCCTCCTTCCCCGAGTCACCGTACGTAGCGCAGCTGCATGCTACCGAGTGATCAACTGTGGTTTCCCCGAGTCTTGTTCTCAGACGCGACTGCATACTCGTCGAAGCTACCGGTAGATAAATAACATCGCAGTGATGTTGTATGAACATGGTCATCTTCCAATTCTCAAGCTTTGTCCATCTTATATCAGCCAAATGCAAGCACATGCACGCGTGGCTTGGTCCGACGTGAGGAAAGTCGCATTCTTTGCGCTTGTGGAGAATAACGAGAGCAGTTGTAACGTTGTATACATGTGAGGCGGGAAACACTCTCGAGTTGCATTGCGGCTTTTATTTGTTTGATTTTGACTTGTTCACCAGCACCGACACTTACGATAACGGGCGATGGCCAAACATTCTCGAGCCGTATAAACGAGGCATATATGCAAGTACTCTATCCGTAGGAAATACTTCGCAGAGAGGGTAAGAGAGAAGATTGAATGCGGACCCATTGACCATACAAGGGAGGCTCTGCAACAACCATTGACGTCGGGAACCCCACCTCTTTCAACTCGGGAGCTCAACATGGCTTCCTTCAAACAAGCCCTCTCCGTTGCGCCCTCTTCACGCCCTACAATTCCATTTACTGCGCTTATTTCCTCGAGAAAAGACCGCTGCGTTTTCCCCGGAGCAATATACTTTCTCTCTGTCCACTTACCTACTAGTAGGCGGAGCGCGAGAAAGCCCGTATTCGCGTTTCCCTCCTCCTCCTCCTCCTCCTCCTCCTCCTCCTCCTCCTCCGTTGTCACTCGTCTGCCGATCCACCAAGACGCTGTACACTTTCCACCTCACATCAACATCCCCCTCCAGCTTTGGAAAGAACGATGCCTCCCGTGGTTGTTGTGAAAGTGAACGGTACGATCCTCGCAGAGTCGAGTCTATATGATAAGGTGGAGGACAATGTTTACGTGAGCCGCCCAACTTGGTACCCACCCAGCCTTCAGTGATCCCTTCCTGTTGCTGCAGTTTCCTACCATATCCTCGCGGATTGATCTATGTCGGTGGTTTGGGAGCCGGAGTGCTGACTTTGCTCGCGTATGTTAGTTTCCTCCGGCGTGAGTGGCCCTTCTCTGCTCCGGAATATATCTCCACGTTGCGTTCTGCAGTATGGTGATTGACACTTCTCAATCGGTGTTTCTCCTCCTCACAGCTCGGTGAACTACCAATACCTCAAGCCCTCCACCACAAAATCATACTGCCCATGGAAGGGGGAATGCTCGTACTACAACATCGAGGTGGGCGAGATGGTGATACTGGACGGTGCCTGGTACTTTCCAGATCCAAAGGACAAGTTTCTGGACTGCAAGGGTTTCCTGGCCTTCTGTACGTATGCCCCGTTGATGCTCGTGATGAGGAGGGTTCCTTTACGCTTTCGTTAGTACCCTTCCCCGTGTTCTCTCTTTTTTCGCATGTTCGCTATGAACTTCGCTGGATCGGTAGAACGTGGTGAAGCTGATTGACTGCAGATAAGAATAAACCCGACTTGAGCATTGGAACTATTATAGAGTAGCAAGCTCGCTCAGCGGCCAGCTGCACATCCAGCAGAGTAGAAGTGTTTGTTTCTTGGGTCTTATTCGTTTGGATACGTTTAATCGGTTTTTGTGTTTCGATGATGAGCTTCACTTTTGCATGGTACGATCGATTTCGGGTGTGCATTCGGATGGACACGTGGGGAGTTTGGAGGAGTAAGTTGCATACTAGTGGTCTTTTGCTTTTCCCTGTTCCTTGGATTTATTACGACAGTGCTGCGTAAAAGAAGCAATGATAGGCGATCATGAAGGCTACTTGACATCCCCAATGATCCATTCCTAGCCGTAGGCATCCTTTCATATTACACCCTCTCATCCTCCCTCGTATCCTTCCACCCCTTCAGTGCCTCCATTTCCCTCTGAGCGGCGGCCAAAGCCTCTTCCCTCCCAGCAATATCCTGATGCGCGTGCTCAACCATGGCAACAGCTTCGTCCAGCAGTGCACGAAGGCGGTGGTTTTCGGCCACTAGTCGGTCGATGATCTTCTGCTGCTGCTGCTGCTGGGGGGGCGGAAAGAACGCTGGCGGTGGGGCTCGCGTGTCGCAGACGAACGCTTTCGCCGGTGGTTTGGGCGGAGTGATAGTGGAAGGATCGACCGACTGCATTTCTTTTCTGACCGGTGCTGAAGAGGTTGAGAGCAAACTGATGGTGTAGTTGCGGGAAGTGATGATCTAAACTCGGGGGAAGGTTGAGGCTATTCAGGCCTACTGTGGTCAGAAGCGGACAGTCATCATTCAACATGCACCAGCCCATCCCGCCGCTGTCAAACCTGTCCATCTGGCAGAGCGATTCGGCATTTCTCCCCTCGTTTTTCCGATGATATATAATTATAGGCACAGCACACAGAGCAGAGACCTAATAGGCTATGTCTTCGGCTACCAGACAGCTATGTAGGTTTGCGGGGGGGCGAACTGGTGTCGGTCTTTATGAGGTTGTGAATTGGTGCTCGAGTGCTTGAGCGAACAGGACGAGCTCGACGTTGGGATATTGTTGAGTCCAGTCGATGGATTCTGTTTCTCTCAGTCATAGAAGAGACCTTATGAGGAGGGGATTTTGGTTGCCGTTTTTCCGTCGGCATCGTCTCTGGAAAGAGCTCTGGGCCGGCTCAGTGCCGCAGCTCTTGCCGTCGACGTCATCGAATCGTAAAGAAGTAATTTCTTGAACTTGTGAGGTGGCTGGAAGATCCTTTGTATACAGCGGTGTTAAAGCGCAGAGAAAGATCTGAGGATTCAGATTGACTGTGAAGGATTTTGGTGGTACCGAGAGCTGTGTGTAGCTGTGGAGAAGGTGGTGGTGGTGGTGGTGGTGGTGGTGGTGGTGGTGGTGAAGTCGGTTGGATTCAAGGGTTCTCGATTTGCACGTGCATTACAACCGCGGCATGCAACGACGTCGCCTTTCCCGCCATCTAGATACATACCATCCCGCTCTCCATGCACCAGCGACCAACATCGTTACCAACACTCCCGAAAAACTGCCGTCGCATTCAGTTCGCCCGCTGGCAACTACGTGTGTATTGCTGCATCCCGCGTTTCCCACGCCTCCGGCACGGGTCGCGCACAAAGTGGTGCACGAGTACATCCCACTCCCCTGCGCTCGTATCTTCTGATCTCATCGCCTTCGTCCGACTGCAGCAAATAAGCCACCATGAACGCATCCAGCTCGTTACCAGCAGCTGCCTCTGCAGTAGCTACGTCCCTACTACACTCAGTCCCAACTTCCTCCGCACTAGCTGCAAGAGCGCCCCCACCAGATGATCCCAATATCTTCTGGCTCACGTTGTCGCTGGTCTATTCGACTGCCTACCTCCTTCAGCGCATCGCCTTCGCAACTACAAAGTTTGCCACATATACCCTGCCAGCCTGGCTGTTCACGCTGTTCAGCATGTCTTTAACATTTACGATGAACTTTACCACTCTGTATGCAAAGGCTTCCGACCCTCCCTACTCGGTCGCGCAAAGCAGGGCTAATGTGTACGCTGTTGCAGCATGATCATATTCCTTGTCTTTGGATCAATAGTCTCTTGGGCGGTCCGCTACAAGGTGTTGAATAACTACAATCGCTTGCCGCCGGAGCCTCAACGCAAGGACCCAGAGATAGATCTCTTCCCCGATTCCCAAGAAGGCGACTCGAAACCGGGCTTCTCGAGCTATCTCGATGAATTTCTGAGCGCTATCAAGGTGTTTGGGTACTTGGAAAGGCCTGTGTTCCACGAACTGACACGGAGTATGCAAACGAGAAAGTTGATCGCGGGGGAGACTCTGATGCTGGAAGAAGAGAAGGGTTTCTGCATTGTAGTCGACGGACTCGTACAGATCTTTGTCAAGTCAAATCGGGAGATGCATGCCACTGCTGCTGCGCATCACGGTGGGGGTGGGGCGTTTCACGACGAAGAGGAGGGCTCGGAAACGGCGGATGGGTACCAGCTGCTTACTGAAGTCAAGAATGGCGCGCCCATGAGCAGTTTGTTCACCATCCTGAGTCTGTTCACAGAAGACATCAAACTGCGCCACGAGGATGAGGATGAAGGTGGCATCTCCGCCAGCAGCAGCATGATAAACTTGGACCAGTTGCCGATGAGCCGTCAGACTAGTCCAGTAGACAGAGAACACAGCCCAGTAAGACCCCCCAGTCGCGGGCGACTATCGTCTGTTCCACACCTGTCACTCGACGGCGATCCTCCACGGAGACCAAAGATCAAGAGACCAAAGTCTGTGCACCCAGACATCCTTGCTCGCGCCACAGTGGACACAACCATTGCGGTAATTCCGGCGTCGGCCTTCCGGCGGCTCACAAGAATGTTTCCCAAGGCGTCGGCACACATCGTCCAGGTCATTCTCGCCCGGTTTCAGCGTGTCACCTTTTTGACTGGATATAATTACCTTGGCCTGACCGCGGAGGTGCTGAGAACCGAGAAATTCATGAACCGGTACACCATGTATGAGCTACCAAACCACCTGCGAGGAGGTGCCCTGGACAGACTGAAAGAGAAGTTCCGGCGTGAGCAAGAGCGTTCGGACGCAGACGACTCCATCAAGGGAATTGTGCTGCACAATCCCAAAGCCGGAGGCAAGCGGCGACGGTCAAGTGCTGCCCTCCGGAAGGAGGCTGCAATCCACGCGCGACTGGCTGCCGCACGGGGGATACCGTCGCCGGCTCTAGACACTGCACCATCTCCCTTTCAACAAGGGAGCCCCTCCGACGATCGCCCCCTATTGTCACCCATGCCGAAGAGACGATCCCCGCTCGACGAACCCTGGGATCTTGCCAGCCTTCGACCGATGGATACACCGATGACGCACCGCGCATTCGACCCGTTCGCACACAGTGCGGCCAAATTCTTGACCGATCGGAGAGCCGAAAACGAGGATTCCGAGTTTCGGGAGGCTGTGTTGGAGTGTATGTTTAAGGCTATCGGTTTGACCGGATTCACAAGCAACCAAAAAGCCGGCACGGAAAGCGGCGATGCTAGCCCGAAACTACTATCCTACGATGCACGGCGGCAGAAGGCGGTGTTCACCAACGCGTTTGGACAGTTGGATATGCTAGAGGGGAGTGATGGGGATACAGAGAGCGTCACAAGTGCTTCAGCCGCATCTACTAGTGGTGGTGGCGGTATTGGCTCGGTTCGAGCGGAGCTCAAGGACGATGTGGAGATTGTGTTTTTCCCAGAAGGCTCCGTGTTGGTTGAGCAGGGCGAGAGGGATCCCGGATTGTACTATGTCATCGATGGTTTCCTGGATGTATCCATTCCTGTCGACGGGAAAGTAAATTTGAGCCAGAACATCTTTGGAGACAATCACTCAGATGCGGGCAGCGAGAGAGAACTGCCCAGCCGCACGGCGACCAATTCATCCTACGCGGCAAGATCGACGTCGCGGACACGGGCAAACGGCAAACCTACGAGGAACCAGAAGAGCTTGTTTATGATAAAGCCTGGCGGTGTGGCGGGCTACATCGGTAGCATTACTTCGTATCGGAGTTTTATAGACGTCACAGCCAAAACCGATGTCTACGTTGGGTTTCTGCCTCGAGCTGCGTTGGAGAGGATAACAGAAAAACACCCGGTAGTCTTGCTCACAATGGCGAAGAGACTGACCAGTCTGCTCCCGCGTCTGATCCTACATATTGACTTTGCGCTGGAATGGCTGCAGGTTGATGCTGGTCAGGTGATTCATCATCAAGGCGATGAGAGCGATGCGATATACATCGTTCTTAATGGCCGTCTCAGAGCGATCCAGGAAAACGATAACGGGACAATGCGGGTGGTTGGAGAATTCGGACAGGGCGAGAGTGTTGGTGAACTGGAAGTAATGACGGAAAGCACACGGCCTGCAACGCTTCATGCGATTCGAGACACGGAGGTTGCTCGGTTCCCCAAGACCCTTTTCAATAGCCTGGCTCAAGAGCATCCCGGAATCACCATTCAGATCTCGAAGATCATTGCATCTCGCATGCGCCAGCTGATCGACGATCCGTTGATTGAGCATGGGGCAGCCAGAGTTGGAAGCTCTCCCACTAAGAGAGTGTCCTCGGCCATGAATCTACGCACTGTTTGTGTCCTGCCGGTGACCTCTGGAGTGCCGGTTATGGAGTTTTCCCACCGCCTCTCGAACGCCCTCACGCAGATCGGCACTGCCAACGGCGTTACTGTACTCAACCAATCGGCTATATTGAATCACCTGGGTCGCCATGCGTTCTCGCGGATGGGAAAATTGAAGCTTCAAGGCTATCTTGCAGATCTCGAGGAGAAGTACGGCATGGTCCTTTATGTTGCAGACACAAGTGTCAATGCGCCCTGGACACAGTCATGTATCTCCCAAGCCGACTGTATTCTCCTCATTGGTCTCGCGGAATCATCAACGAACATTGGCGAGTACGAGCGATTCCTTGTCGGCATGAAGACGACCGCCCGCAAAGAGCTGATTCTCCTTCACCCCGATCGGTACTGCCCGCCTGGTCTGACCCGGCAATGGCTCAAGAACCGTATATGGGTTAATGGCGGTCACCACGTACAAATGCCATACAAGACAACCACAGAACCAGCGATCCATACAAACGTGAGTCAGAAATTCGGGTCAGCACTTAAGCAGAGGGTACGTATCCTTCAGGCGGAGGTGGCCAAATATGCAACCAGACGATCGGGCAAGGCGCCTATTTATCCTGCTGGTTCTACGGCCAAGAGCGACTTCCACAGGATTGCCCGACGGCTGATCGGCAAGAGTATCGGACTGGTATTGGGTGGCGGTGGTGCCCGGGGTATCGCGCACCTGGGCGTCATCAGAGCCTTGGAAGAGGCCGGGATTCCGATCGATGTTGTGGGTGGTACCTCAATTGGTGCCTTTGTTGGTGCGCTATACTCGCGCGACGCAGATATCGTCCCAGTTTATGGCCATGCAAAGCGGTTTGCTGGGCGCATGGCAAGTCTCTGGCGGTTTGTGCTTGATCTGACATATCCCTCTTGCTCATACACGACTGGCCACGAGTTCAACCGTGGAATCTTCAAAACCTTTGGAAATTCCCAGATAGAGGATTTTTGGCTCGAGTTTTACTGCAATACGACCAGCATCAGCAAGAGTCGAATGGAAATACACACGAGTGGCTACGCTTGGCGATATATCCGCGCTTCGATGTCACTCGCTGGCCTCTTGCCTCCGCTCTGTGACGAGGGAGATATGCTGTTAGACGGTGGCTACGTCGACAACCTGACAGTAGCTCACATGAAATCTCTTGGGGCCGAGACCATCTTTGCGATTGATGTGGGTAGCGTGGATGACCAGACGCCACAGCAGTTTGGAGACTCGTTGTCTGGCTTTTGGGCTTTCGTAAATCGGTAGGCTATCAACCTGCTCTGCTCTTGTTTCTGTAATGCTTATTGACTCCCGCAGATGGAACCCATTCTCACCCTACCCCAACCCACCTACGCTCGCAGAAATTCAGGCAAGGCTGGCTTACGTTTCCTCGGTAGATGCCCTAGAACGCGCAAAGCAATCGCCGGGCTGCATATACATGCGGCCGCCCATCGACGCCTATGGTACCTTGGATTTTGGCAAGTTCGAGGAGATATGTGCGGTTGGCTATGAATTCGGAAAGAAGTTCCTGCAAGAGGCATCTGAAAAGGGCGTCTTGCCGAAGGATTCGGGGGTAGACGGCGTCAGAGGAAGAAATATGCTGCGAATGGTGGCACCAAGACGGGCGAGTATCTAGGAAATTGTTTTGTTTTCTTTGTCGGTCATAGAATTGGAACTTTCAAGGTTGAGCATCGCATTGGATGGTGTTTCATTCGTACGTACTTAAGTACATATCTACTTTTCCTTTCTTTTTTTAGTTGTTGGGGGGACTATTGATAGGAGTAATAAGGCTCTTGTGTATGAATTATGAATAGATATCCGAATTTCCTTAAGATTTGTGTAAGTACAAACCTCTTATGTATGTTCAGTACTGCGGCCTGTAGTGACACAAAGGATCAAAACTACCCTACTTTTGCCACCAGTAGCTTAGAGTAGCGCAGTGCCCTGCGCATCACAACTTCTCTATATATTTTAACCATCCACAACTTCACTGCATACTTATCTATATCTGCACGCGATTTTAAACCTATAGGATTAGTGAATAGTGAATTAAACCTTTCTGAGCAAATCGCTCGTCGAATATGGGCATCTGAAGGATCTCATAGGTCTGCGATTATGACCGCATTACCACACTGTGTGCGGTGGCGCGGAACACCATCTGTCGCATCACCAAGTCCACCTACCACTGGATTTCTCCTATCTAATTGTCCCGCCTGTGTCGCGCCTCCCCTTTCGCATCCTCTTCTCCTTGGGCCTTCCTCATGTTCGGTCAGAATGGGTAGATAGCAGCGAGTACCTGGTAATAGTTGGTATGGCCTCACACGAGTTGCCAAGGATCTGATGCTTCAACCGATGAGCTGTCTGATAGATAGCTGAAATGGGAGTTCCAGTTCAACAACACGACTTCTATGATGGCCACGGGCCCCATTTCTCTTCGGATTGTGATGGCTTCAGGGAGAACCATCAAGAAGCGACCTTCGGGACTGACTGACACCTCTTGACTGTACAGTTCGCTGGGACTTCCTTGCCGGTGGCGACTATGTCACTCCATCCTCGACCAGCCAGTTAGAAAGGACAACCAAGGCCAGCATCCTTGACTGCGCACTGCGCACCCCACTACGCACCTTGCTCTAATTGGTACTTAGTGGTTATACTCGAGACTTTGCTATGGTTTTGCGCAGTACGCACTTGTGCCTCTTCATTCTAGTCGCAAATTTCGCAGCTATGCCCAGTTTGCCATAGCTGTCTTGAAGCGCCGCAGAAGAGCCAAAGATCCGACCCTCGTACATCGCCGGTATTTGGGTTGAAGCCATGCTGGCGGGTGTTGCGTGTTGGGTTTGTATCGAGTTTTTGAAGTTGAGGCCCGTCCGGGTGTGTTGCGTTGCTGCGTCACACTAGTTACATAAAGTTACCAGTGGCGAAAGTAGAAAAGTAGGGTAGATTAGACCGAGTGGCCAAAATGTAAAAAGTACATAACTAGGGCATTTTAGACTTTTTGCCATAAAGAGAGTGACTCGAGGCAATAAATAGATGGCTCAAGTCAATAAATAAAATCGCTCGAGGCACTAAGCTGAGCGTGCTAGATGAGCAAGTGGACGGGTGAACGGTGAGCGCAAGGTACGATCGCGCAACAAGATCGAGCGGATGAGTCAGCGGCGAGAATCATAGGCACGGCCAGACTATTGCGACCATTGGTTCCGTGGATAGTTACCTCAACTACCAATGCTCCCATGGAGGATCAAACAAAAGGAGGTACTTCTATGAGGTTGAATCCACCATTGGTGAACGTCATAAAAAATCTTCTTTTGTTTCAAATTTTCAGATTTCGGTAATTGATAATTCGATAATTCGGAATGTAATTATCCTTGCACCTAGTTTTGGTCGCCCATTCATCTCGATTGCAGTCTGCAGGTACCATACCGATGCCCATCTGAAGCCTGCTATGTATCCAGGGTTTCGGGATTCGCTGCCAGCTATGATCGTTTCGCAGTAACCCGGCCTTCCAGTGCCCAAAGTCAAAAACATACATATCTAATTTATTTTTCCTGTGAGGTTATCACGATCCACCCCTGTCATTTCAAACAACAGGTTGTGTCTGGTCCTTGTAGTCGTTAATGAAACCTCTGAGCATGTAGATGCCTAATGTGATTGCGAGGCAGAAATGACGCTACTGTCACATCAAAGCTATCTAGTTAGCTTCATCAGCACGGCAGGACTCGGCGTTTACTCCCCCCTGACCTACTTCCTTATCTACCAACCATTCCACAGCCCCCTTCTAATTCCTACACCCCCGATATCGTCGCAACTCCTCACATGATGGCAGGAAGATTCCAAATATTCACCGGCACATTCGTACACACGCCCTCGCCCGACATTCTCTCCGTTCTAGAGAATGCGGCTGTCTTCGTCGATCGGTCTGGCACCATAGTTCACATCGATGAGGACGTCTCTTTGCCCGACGCCCGTCTCAACAACGACCTCGAAGAGTGGTCCGGCGCCGAGATAATCTTCACGCGACCTCGCAGTAATGAATTCTTCTTCCCGGGATTCGTCGATACGCACATTCATGCGAGCCAGTATCCAAACGCGGGAATCTTCGGACAGTCATCGTTGCTCGGATGGCTCGAGGAGTATACGTTCCCGCTCGAGGCTTCATTGATGGATAGGGGTAAAGCGAGAAGGGTGTACAGCAGGTGTATTATGAGAACGCTTGCGAACGGAACGACTACGGCGGCGTACTTTGCTACAAGGAGCGTCGAGAGCACCAATCTGCTCGCCGATCTGTGCTTGAAATCGGGACAGCGCGCGTTTGTTGGCAGGTGCTGTATGGACCAGAATTCGCCGGACTACTATCGAGATGCGGATGCGGTAACGTCGCTCAAGGACACCGAGGCTTGTGTTCAGTACTGCCGGCGGGTCGATCCTGAGCGGAAACTCGTGTGTCCGATCGTCACTCCGCGATTCGTTCCTAGCTGCTCGGCTGAGCTGCTGAAGGGACTCGGCGATCTGGCGAAGCGGGAACAGTTGCCGGTGCAGACACATATCTCGGAGAATAAGGCAGAGGTAGACTGGGTGAAGGCAATGTTTGCCTCAAGCTACGCCGATGTCTACGATGCTGCCGGATTGCTACACGATCGCACCATACTGGCTCATGCTGTACACCTTACCGACGATGAGATGGAGCTCATTCGTACGCGAGGCGCGAAGATCAGCCACTGCCCGGTGTCTAATCTGGCTCTGTCCAGTGGCTGCGCTAAGGTCAAGGCGTTGATGAAGAAGGGTATCAAGGTTGGCCTCGGAACGGATATGAGCGGCGGTTATTCGCCCAGTATCCTTGAAGCGGTGCGGCAGGCGACACTGGTCAGCAGGGTGGTTGCGTTGACCGATGGCGAAGACGCGAAGCTGAGCGTTAACGAGGCACTGTATCTCGCTACCAAAGGCGGCGCTGATGTGGTTGGTTTGGAAGGAAAGGTCGGTGCATTCGAGGTCGGTATGCAGTGGGATGCGATTATGGTGGGCATTGGAAATGTGCCCGAGGAGGAGAAGAAGATCCTAAAACCGGAACCCGCCGCCAAAAACAAACGAGCGAGATCGGAGTCGAGTGAGGGCGAAGACCTTGAGATGGTATCCTCCGGCGCAGCTTTCGAAGGCGAGGCTCTTAGCGGCATCGACGGCAATATTGGTATCGGCGGCGAGAAGACCGTGGTAGACGATAAGACTAAGCCCCTCACGGAGGGTATAAATTTCGGACTCGACGGACCGGTAGATATCTTCGGTTTTGAGAGTTGGGAGGAGAAGGTGGCGAAATGGGTGTACAATGGTGACGATAGAAATACCATGCAGGTCTGGGTTGGCGGTGTCGAGGTGTACAGAGCGGGCGGAATTCCGCCAACATGGTCGCTGGATCTCTCATGATGAGAAGGGCATGTGGTTTTGTATTGATTTGACCATGGCTGCTTTGTTCCTACTGTCATTCTATTTTCATTTGTTGTTTTGATTGCGACCAGGAGTTCTAACTATATACAATGCATAACTTAGACAGGCTCCTTGAATGAAATACTACCGAAGTACCGTACAGTAGCAGAGTACAGGACAAGAAGCACTTTAGGGCCTGTTCGGTTGCCACTTGCATTTTCAAACCTCGGGTTTCTGGCGAGTTGACGGTTGCCAAAGCTGCAGGTGCAAACTCTCATCTCCGATGACCCGTTCGGCAACCCAGATATTCAACAGCACGCCACACTTTTATATCATGAAGGTTTGCTAGTTTCTGAGAGACTTTCCGGAAACCCGAACTGGCTTTTTACAGCGGCGACATGACCCTTCCTGCTTATCCAGCGGAGGACACCGGCGGCGCGCCCGCTGTTCGTGCTCTCCAGGAAATTTTTCGAGTCATCTCTGATGTGTGATAGGTGTTTTGTCATGCAGCGTGCTGTGGTATTGGGCGGTTAGAGCACCAATGGCAAGGTGTCTTGCTGGGCTAAGGAACAGTGGAGGGTGAGTTGGACACCGTATATAGGCATGATGGTGAGTTGACTGGGGAGGCTACGCTGGTATGTACTGGTGGTTGTTGGTAGAGTTTATTTGTATCTGTTGTGGCTCAGCCGACAATGCAGTTTCCGAACGCTCACCAACTCAAGGTTTCAAGCTGCATCTAAATTTTGTGTGGTAGATTCAAAATGTAGCTGGGCAACCGAACAGGCCCGTACTCATAGCATCTCATTCGGTGGAATATTCCATCTGGGTAGTGTGGTGCTAGCGGTGATTGGCAGCGGCTCGGAAAAATTGAACTGCGATCCATGGTGATAGAAACGAAACAACCCACCACCATCACCACCTCCTTACACCACAACACTGCCCACCCACGGAAAAGGAACGGGCCTAAACCACGACGACTATGCTCTCTTCTTTTGTGCGCTCGCCCTACATCTGTCTCCACTGCCGTACGCAGTTACTTCGGTCACGCCGGACGTTCGCCCGCCCCAACCCACCATGTGTACCCCTCATTGTCCGCCGTATGGCAAGCTGGATGCCATCACGAGATGAGCTATCCAACACTCGCCAAAGGGAAAGAGAGCCTCGCCAAGAACCGACATTCAATTACGATCCCCCCGAGGGCAATGGGGACGAAGAAAGCGCAGCGCGGCCGCCACCGACCCGCACGTACGGCAAGGACGCGGACGCAAACGTCGACTTCTCTATCGCCGAGATCCTATCGCAGTCAGTGAAACGGACTCTACGGGAGCAGGGGTACGAGGCAGGAGGACGCCGGGGCGGGCGGGTCTCATTCATCGATGAGAATTATAATACCACACCGGTAATCAAACCGATAGGAATGACACCGAAGAATGGATGGGAGGCGACGGGACTCCGCTCGGTCGTAGTGCAAACTATGCTTCGTGCCTTCCCTGAAGCATCGAGGATTACCGCTCTCCAGAGGAGTCTCCTAACGCAGCTGATAAAGGGCTGCTCGGTGATGGCATATGGACCTCCTGCCTCCGGAAAGAGTTTTGCAATCATCGCCTGGCTACTGACGCTTCCGCGTGCGATGGCTTTGCCGGAAGGCATGGGAGAGAAGGTGAGGGCGAAGCCCAGGCAAAAGCCGAGGCTTACCACTACTGCGCTGATTGTCGCACCGAATGTCGACTTGGTGCGGCAGTACCACGCGAATATCGCCGCACTGCTGGAAGCAACCGGGTCTCCAGCTATCATGGATAACCCGGATGGGTTCGTGCAAGCTCTGTATAGAGGAGAAGATGAGGCGAAACAGATAGAACTACTGCGGACACACAGGACTCCCCACATCTTGATTGCTACACCCACCGTGTTATTGGATATTTTGTCCAGTAAGGATTTGGAGATCAGGGGACTAGTGGATTACACCGCTCTACGGGCCGTGGTCGTGGAGGAATCAGACCAAGCGTTCGTGCGCTACGAGAACCCGATCTATGGTCGTGTAGGAGTGGACAGTGAGAAGCCAAAGGATCCGCTCTTGATCCTTCTCGACTATGTCTTCCAAGCTAGAAAGGCCGCTATCATTAAGGCTGGCGGTAAACTCTCACAGCCACAGCTCGTGATTCCATCAAGTGGCACAGGAGCTGGAAGATTAGCAAGGGTCGTCGAGACATACCATCCCTCGTGGATGGACGGCGAGAATCGTCCCGGGTTTACGCCTTTCACTGGTAAGGGCAAATCCAGTCCCGCTGCCGTAATCGCCAGGGTCGGCCAGAACGGTTTGCCCGGCGTATTCCACCGCCAGGTACCAGACAACATCACGCACCATATTGTCGCCTATGACCCAATTACCGGATTTCTTCGCGACGCCCCAGTCCCCGTCTACTCCGACCCCCAGGCTATAAGCGCAGATATAAAAGCTTTAGAGGAATACGAAAAAGAAGTTGAGACCGCGCTCGCCGCGACATTCGAGGAAAATACCCCCAATGGTCAACTAAACCCCTTGATCAACTCTCAAGTCAACATGGCACCGGAGCTCATCCGCCGTGGCTACCCCCCCGAGATCGCCGCTGAGCTCCTCGAAATGCTCCTCACCATCGACGGTTGGCCCAAAAACGTTATCGCCGTAATCGGCGATAACGCCTCCTGGAAAGCGCTCGCAGCCGCCTGCGCCGGGCGTGGCATCGTCGCCCGCAACCTAACATTCGAATCTTGGAATGCCACCGCTGCCTCCGATGGTCGTGCCCCTCTCGGTCGTCTTGACCTCCTCCTCTCCAATCGCAACCGTTCCCAAACCCACTCGGGTAACAAGGAATCCACCACAGTCTGGATAACCAACTATCATTCCATGCGTGGCCTTGACGTTCCGGATGTAAATCACGCCTATGTTCTTCACCGCGTGAGCAGGGTCCGGCAGTATATCACCTATGCTGGGCGCGTGGGCCGGTGGCCTTTTACCACCTCCATGGAAGCTAGCCGCGATCCCCGCGCCCTTGGGAAAGATCTTCGCCCCAAAGCCAAGGTCGTCAGTGTACTCCTTGAGGAGCACTCTGTCGGCGGTGGCGATAGCGAACTTGGATACTCAGCAGTCATCAACGATGGGAGCGATATGGAGGAATGGACGTGGAGGAAAGAGGCGCTACGGTTGGCAAAGATCGGTCTCGGAGTTGAGAAGTATATACCCGGCGGAGTGGTGCAGACAGCGCCTACGCAGATGGAGGGGGGTGGGGAGAGGGAGGAGGACATGGAGGATGCGATAGATAGGATGTTGGAGGAGGAGATGAGGCGCAATGAGCGGGTAGTGAAAGAGGAAGAGGGAGAGGAAGAGGAGATGGAGGAGGTGGAGACTGAGGTTGATATCGCCAGCGAGATCAGGGCGGCAGAAACCGCTACAGCCGAGGAAGTGAGCCCGGAGCTGGTGCCGGTCAAGGTGCACGAAGAGAGCTCCGAGTCAGTGCCGGCCAAGGCGGACAAGCCAGTGCTGGCCAAAGTGGAGAAAGTGAGCCCCGAGCCGGTGCAGGTCAAGCTGGAGGAAGTGAGCCCCGAGTCAGCGCCGGCCAAGGCGGACGAGCCAGTACAGGCCAAGGTGGAGGAAGAAAGCCTCGAGCCAGTGCCGGCCAAAGTGGAGGAAGTGAGCCCCGAGCCGGCGCAGGTCAAGGTGGAGGAAGTGAGCCCCGAGCCAGCGCCGGCCAAAGCGGACGAGCCAGTACAGGCCAAGGTGGAAGAAGAAGGCCTCGAGCCAGTGCCGGCCAAAGTGGAGGAAGTGAGCCCCGAGCCGGCGCAGGTCAAGGTGGAGAAAGTGAGCCCCGAGCCGGTACAGGTCAAGAGGGAGGAGCCAGTACAGGCCAGGGTGGAGGAAGTGAGCCCCGAGCCGGCGCAGGTCAAGGTGGACGAGCCAGTACAGGCCAGGGTGGAGGAAGAGAGCCCCGAGCCAGTGCCGGCCAAAGTGGAGGAAGTGAGCCCCGAGTCAGCGCCGGCCAAAGTGGACGAGCTAGTACAGGCCAAGGTGGAAGAAGAAGGCCTCGAGCCAGTGCCGGCCAAAGTGGAGGAAGTGAGCCCCGAGCCGGCGCAGGTCAAGGTGGAGGAAGTGAGCCCCGAGCCGGCGCAGGTCAAGGTGGAGAAAGTGAGCCCCGAGCCGGTACAGGTCAAGAGGGAGGAGCCAGTACAGGCCAGGGTGGAGGGAGAGAGCCCCGGGTCAGTGCCGGCCAAGGTGGAGGAAGTGAGCCCCGAGCCGGCGCAGGTCAAGGTGGACGAGCCAGTACAGGCCAGGGTGGAAGAAGAAAGCGTCGAGCCGGCGCAGGTCAAGGTGGAGGAAGTGAGCCCCGAGCTGGCGCAGGTCAAGGTGGAGGAGCCAGTACAGGTCAGGGTGGAAGCGAGCCCGGAGCCGGCACCGGCCAAGGCGGAGGAAGAGAGCCTCGAGTCAGTGCCAGCCAAGGCGGAGAAAGTACTACTCGAACCAATGGTTGGGCATACGATCGAAAAACCCACGACGATCGAGCCTGTTGAGAAGTCTGACGAGAAGGCACTCAAGGACAGCGAAGCCGAGGTAAAAGCCAAGGGCGGCGGGGCGCCTGCTGCGATTGAGATAAAAGAAACACCTAATGTCCTGGCGGCTGGACTGGCGGCTGGACTGGCAGCCGAGGGCAAGGCTAAGGCAGCTGTGAAAGCTAAAGTAAAACCCAAGCGCACTTCAAAGTCCAAGCGATCACCAGCACGACCGGACAAGTAGGAGTATCAGTGGGTGGACACTGTATTCTAATGTACGAGAAACTACAGTAGTTTGGTTGGGAACCGGTGTACCATAGAGAGGGAGTTACATAGGCCTCTAGCTTTTTTTTCTCTTCTCAACAATGCGCACATTCAACTTAACGCCCCTTGGAATACACAGGAAGGCAAGGAAATTGAGAAAGAAACAGCGGATTCGCTAAAGTGTGATTCCAGCATGAAAAGGCAACGAATTCCAGTCGCACGTAGGCAAGAAAGTATGCAAAAGAGAACACCGCTCATTCTAGACGGGCAGAGAAACAGAAAGGTGAATACAGTAAAGTAGATCAGGCCTTCCCCCCGGCCCCGGTCTTGGTCTTGGTCTTGGACTTCAGTTTGGGAGTCTCTTCTTCACTCTCCAGCTCCTGCTTTACGAGGGGTGTCTCTTCCTCCACATCGTCACCGGCAGTGGATTCCTCCGACTCAGAAGCTTCCGACTCAGCCTGTTTCCTGCTGCGTGTCACCCTTCTAGCGGAATCTCTGCTTTCTGAACTATCACGGCTCGCCGACTGCTTCTCGTCCATTGGGTTACGGAGCCTCTTCCTGCCGTTCATTGTGCCACACCTAGCGCAACCCCACTGGTCCATGTCCTCGAGCGAGCGGGTGCCAGGCGGAGCAAGGCCGTTGACCATGCGGCAGTTCTTACAGATTAACGCGAACCGGGCCTTGGCCGACATCTCGTCTTCGCCGAGGATCACGTCGAGAATGCGGTCATACCATTTCGGTGCCGTGGCTTCTTCTGGCTGTAGGTGCTGCTGTGAGGGAGGCTGAGTTTGCCCCTGCATCAGGAGTGATGATTGGCGCTTCAGTAGGGTGGGTATTTGCGGAGGTCCCTGCGGCTGCGGATGCGGCTTTGGGGGTTGCGCTTGAATTTGTCCGTATTGGGGCGGAATACCAGCTTTCTGTTGGGCATAGAGCTGTTGCTGAACACGGATTTGTTCGGGGGTGAGATGTGGGAACTGCGGCTGCTGGGGCTGCTGGGGCTGCTTCGCCGACCGCTTCGGCTGCTGTGGCGCGCCAACTCGGAGCAACGGTGCGGTGGTAGGAGCAGCCTTCTTCTCTTGGTGAGGCGCAGAAGCTGGGGCACCTCCCACCGTCGCAGTCCCCCCGTATTTCTCGATTAAGGACTGGGTAGTCGAGAATTTCGTGATCGACTTGAGCTTCTCAATGGTCGCGCGTTGCTCCGCCTGAAAGTGCTCGAGCTTCCCTTCAGTAGATGCTATCCGTCCGCCATAGTAGAGGTCCAAGAGCTTCCGAACAGCGTAGATCCTACGGATAATAGCATTTAGCTCAGCACCCCCGTGAGTGTGGACAGAGAAGCAACAAACCCTACAGGTCCAGCTGCCAACCCGCCGCCTTCAGATATCCGGATGTTCTGATACCCTACCACCAGCACGATCACTATGCAGTAGAGGATGTATCCTAGCACCGAGTAAACAGTGAACAGGGCCTTGTAGCGGCGTGCACGCTGGCGGAGCGTCGCAAGCTTCGAGGATGTGCTTTCGATCCGCGTGGCAAGCTGGGAGAGGATTCTCTCGAACGAATCTGGAGAGTTGTCATCGCTCTACAGAACTTGTGTCAGCTTGCTCCCTTGCTCCTCATGCGAAGGCATCTCTCCATCCAAAACCCGCCACACGGGGAAAGAGGAAACTTACACCGCCGAACGGCCAAAAGCGAACCATGGTAACTTGCTCTCTGAACAGGAAAAGAAAGAGAAGATGTGGGAACGAAAGGAGGAGAGCAAAGGAACAAGCAGCAGCGGTTAGAATAGAATTTGTGCGGGCAAAGTGATGTGAAGTAAGGGGGAAGGTCTGTGGAGAGGTAAAGTAAAGAACAGAATTACGGGAGAGAGGCTTGGCTGACCCGATGTCATGGGATCCCAGTCCCTCTATGTCATAACTAGCGTCTGTAACGATGCTGCACCTGCGGGTTGTGACTTGATTGGCAAAGCGGCCAGATGGCGATGGATACACGTGAGCATCCAAGGTAATGTAGATAAGATGCGATTAGATAACAGTGACCAAGTGGCAGTGCCCCAACCGTGGCTGAACGCCAGCGAAATACCATAGCCCTATCTTATCTTGGATCGAATCGCCACACACAATCCACAAATTGCAGTCACACCCCAGCTTCCCCACGCACAGCGCACAAACCAGCGCGCTCGAGTTTGAGGCTACCGCAGCAAGAGATCTGTTCAGTGCAACAACTTTACGACAATCCTACGCCAAACGACAATTCGACGAGCCAGGCGAACGACCACAGCTTCGCCCACCATGTGAGTATACTTGTACACCTCTACAATTTCTTAGCGATGGCGACAGCAATATTGCGCTGGTTGGAGAAATGGGGAGCTTTAGGGTTGACGAATGGAATCTCGAATCGATAGGTCTCTCGTCAGCGGCGAAAAGTCGAACTTCCAGTTCATCCTTCGTCTTCTCAACACCAATGTCGACGGAAAGCAAAAGGTCATGTACGCCTTGACCAAGATCAAGGGTGTCGGTCGCCGTTACTCCAACCTGGTCTGCAAGAAAGCCGATGTGGACTTGAACAAGCGGTACGCAGCTGGGCCCCACAACCTCCTCTGACAGTTCTCTAACGACTGTTTCCAGCGCTGGGGAGCTTACCACCGAAGAGCTCGAGCGTATCGTCACGATCATCCAGAACCCGACTCAGTACATGATCCCCGCTTGGTTCCTCAACCGCCAGCGCGACATTGTCGACGGCAAGAACTACCAAATTCTCGCCAACGGCGTCGACTCCAAGCTCCGTGATGACCTAGAGAGGCTCAAGAAGATTCGTGCTCACCGTGGACTCCGACACTACTGGGGCCTGCGCGTCCGTGGACAGCACACCAAGACCACTGGCCGTCGTGGCAGGACCGTTGGTGTCTCCAAGAAGAAGGGTTAAGCGGATCGCTTCGAATTTGGGCGTTTGGGTTGGAAACTTTGGGGCGACCACACTGGCTCTCTTCATCGGTGATGGCTTGATCAAAGTAAAAAAAAGAGAAATGGTCATCGATATCACGACTTCCCGCTGCTGTCTCTACGTGATATGGACGTTTCCATGCTTTACTTGCTTCAACATCATTCGTAGTCAGCCCAAAAAAAAAATAGAAGCTTGAGGTGAGCTAGATGCCTTGTCACAAACGACCTCAGCAGTACCACAAGCGTACGAGATCTTGATGCCAGAGGTATACACTACAGCGGTTTGTGGCAGTAGATATATAGCACGCAAGATTTCCGTAACCCCAGGCCCAAGGTAAATGATCTACATAAGATGCGAGCTAAATGCAGATTTATGTACTGTGGGTACAGTATCCATCAACGAGTGTTTGCTTGTGTAGCTATAACATTCATACTATACATCCTCGTGTCGTGTTACCTGGGGGAAAACAAACTCCTTACGTATTTGTCTCACTTCCTTTCCCGGAGCAGCCCGAATCAACGTTTCGCCTTCCTATACTTTGCCCTGTGCTTGTTTTCTCAGTTTGTAGCTTTTCACAACTCCTATTCCAACGAACACAGAGGACCTCATACGTGGAATACGTATCGGGTATCGTCCCGAGGGTGCACCAGAGGCAACTATTTTCCGTTTGATCTTTGATCCTACACAGTTGTACGGCAGTGTACAGTTTCGCGGGACCTGCTTCAACATATGTTAGGAAGAACACTTTCAGGTACGGACGATGCAGATTGTAGTTTGGGATTCCTCATGTCGTCTCACCTGGTAGAGCGATTGGATTCGAACCAAGAAAATTGTTTACAATCAAACAAGATACATACAAACGCAGCAAGAGCCATTTACTAGTATACAGATAACGCGTGTAAAGAAACACAAAAAGAAAAGAAAAGAAAAGAGAGAAAGCCAACCATTCAACGCCCCGAATACAGTGTACAACCATCCATCTCTAGTTTCCGTCACCCGATTCTGACGGTTTCTCGGGCTTACTTCCATTCCAACGCCTTCTGCTGCTCATCGGTCATCATATGTCGAGGTGTCCTTCCGTGCTCTGCATTTCCCCCCTTCCTCAATAATGGCGCGGCCCAAGGTTGTGACGCGGGTGTGTATGCGTACGACTCTGCAGGGCCGTGGTGAGGAGTCCATTGCGATGCGAGGGGTGGGATAGCAGCCGCGACGTAGGGGTGCGGGTGATTCTGTTCTTTTAATACGGCGACGGTATTGGCCTTGCTGCATAGCCAGACCAGAACCACTACGAGAGAGAAACAACCCTAGGATTTCGTTAGCATCTACCAGGTTGGAACTCCGCGGGCGCGGGAATAGAGTAGATATGCATACGATGGTTTTCCAGTGGAGTTCGCTAACGAAACCGTTTAGTATCTCTGCGATGGTTGCGGCGGAGACTTTCGCACGACCGACTTTTGCGGGATCCTGGGCCATGCATTTTTCCCAGATGGCGCATGCGGCTTCAGTAGCGGGCACACGTGTGTCCGGTGCACACCGATTCTGCAGATAGTTCTTGGTGCATTCCGCGATCTGGAGGGAGACTGACTCGGCGGCTTCGTACACCCTGTGGGCCATGTCCTGCTGGACCACGCGGAAACACGCGAAGAGGATGTAGATCACCAGCGCGACCCAGGAGGCGTGTACGGATAGCCGGAGGTACGCGGAGGCAACGACCGGGATTCTTTGGTGCATTTCCAGCCAGTCGGAGCTGTCGGAGCGCTTGGGTTTCCTGGGTGTCCTGGACGTCCTAGGCGCTTTACGCGTAGAGGAAAAACCGTAGTCGGTCTCCGGCCCACTGCCGTCGTCATCGTCGTCGGACGCCTGATCGAGCTCGGCGCGTCGGCGACGTCGTTGCGGCTTGCTAATACTATGCCTGCTGCCGCGCCGGAGCTCGCCGCGTCCGGTAACACGGCCGGGAGTCGCTGCAGTCACACCGCTATGGTTGCTCTTCTTGTTGCTGCGGAGCTGGAGGACATCGGGCGTAGGAGCCTCGCTGTCGGTTTCGCCGGGGGTGCTGAACACATCTGAGTCCTTCGACGGACTGGCAAATGACCTGCGAGGGGTCCTGAACGCTGGGGTCTCGAACAATGATTGCGCCGGTTGCCGGCGGTGGGGGGTGCTGGGTGCGAAGGGGGCGTGCGTGGGCGTTGCGAATGTGGGCTGTTTGATCGGGGACGATTCGAAGACGGACTGTGTCGCGGTTCCTGCGATGACATCAGTACAGCGTTCCAGCATGTGGTGTATGGAAGCGGTGTATGTACCTCTCTTGACGGGAGTCTCCTCAGCAAGTGTGCGTTGGAAACCACTCATCCGGAAAGGCGAGTTAGGATCAACTTTGCCAGAGGAGTTTTCCCACTCGAATTCCATAGGCGATTCTTGACCACGGGTATCCATGGGGAAATTCTGGCGCGGGGCGGTGGAGTGGGCGTAGAGAAAGTATGAATTTCCGGGACGTGGTTGCAAATAGGGGTAATCAAAGGGCGGTGGAACTTTCAGGTGGAACTTTTAGCGTAGCAATTCTAGCCAATAGGGGGGTTCTGTAGATTCCTTGCACAAGAACTAGAAATATGCAGGGATTACGAAATTGGTTAGCTTGTGCACGAAAAATGGGAGGTTCTGTAGATTTCGTGCACAACTTCACCCAGCGCTTCCCTGTACTGCCGCGTCAAACTCCCCAGTTATTTGTCACCCAAGTCTTGTCGGTTCTGTGGTAGCAAAAGGAGGAACTTAAGACACCAGGCACCGTCATGCTGGTTGATGGTCCACTTATCGAGGTTTTGCAGACCCCGTCATATTTCCGTCGTGCATATATCACCACAGCAACGGCGCTAGCAGGGGGGTTGCAGGGATTTATGCTATGAACAGAGTCGAGGGCTGAGCATAATATGCACAGACTGAAATCCGTCGTTGTATTTTTTGCCAAGACGTAAACAAAGAAGATCATTGGTCAGTCGCAACCTCATGTCTCACCCTTACGTCATGTCTGTCGCGAAAAGCGGGGCCGTCATGGTGCCGCCATGATACTCACACAACGTTCACGGAAGAGAAAGAGTTCATTTTTCTTTTATTACTTCTCGACTCCGGTCTGTTTTACGTGCTCGACTCGGTCTCCAGATGGATCCTTCTACGACGCAGCCGGAGGATGCAGATCTTGCCCAACACCCAGCGCCAGTATCCACCACTAACCGCTAAGGCGCTCAGAGAGCAAGGAGTAGATAGAACGTACCTTCAGCTATCTCCTTCTTCCGGGAATCCTCACTACGTGACATCCAGCTTCTCACATCTGGCGACTGTGCACCCTTCTCCGCTTCAAAAAGCTGACGAATATACCGGAAGAACTTCTCTCTGCCCTGTCCATAACGTCAAAAGTTGTTGATGCAGAGCCGTACCAAGTGAGGTTTGTCTTGATCTGAAGAGAGACGGACTCTCTTCCTAACTCCGACTCGACCGTCCACTCCACTATCGTCTGGTATGATCGCCACATCCACTGCCGGTCGCTTGCTAATCGCAGTCTGTGAAACCAACAGTGGATCGATGGATAACGGTGGATCGATGGATAACGGTGGATCGATGGATGTATGATGGCCCAACGGGAAGTCGTCGGAGTGGGACATAGGACTCGCACTTGAAGAGGCAGCGCCAACCGCGAGAGTAACCTGGTTCCTGCTATAATCACCCGTTAAAAATGTTCACCCTCGGATACTATGTCCCCCTTACCTGCGCCATATCGATATCTTTCTTTCTTACTTCTTTCTTTCGTGGAGTGAGGAGCGATCGGCGGTTGTCTATGGAGTGAGAGTTGGCGACTTGATATTGCCACGGACTTTAGCGCCGCCAAGCAAATAAGCACGACGGAGAATACGACGGAATCTGCAAAACCACCTTTATTTTTTCCGTCGTACTTAGTGGCAAAATAAGCACGACGGAAATATGACGGGGTCTGCAAAACCTCGATACTGTTGGTTGGATCGTAGGTAATTCGGCGTTTTGGAGTATGGTTTTTAACAACCTGTGTAGGGCCAACGAGGAGGGTTACGATGCGATGCATATGGAGCTGGTGGTGGAATAAGAGTAGTGGTATAGGAGAATCAACAGCCAGGAAAATAGCTGCCATGACCGCCGGTGTAAGTTTCAGCGGCATTATGAACAGGATGATGAGTTGAAGAATCAGAATGAAATTCTCGTACCAGGTGCTGCTTCCGATTATCCGGCTCGTTGGCCAATCAGCTACTTTGTTTACATTCGATTGTGGACGCTAATTCATGAACTCCAGTAGTTCACGGCGATGACCAGGGCCCTGGTCTGCACAAAAATTAGCGTGCAAACTTTTCTATGCTTTCCTCTAGACGGAAGGTCATGCGTCTGTTGCTGTGGTGATAGTTCTTGTGCGTGTGCACGGAGGCCAACAGAACCTCCCTAATGGTGGTGAAGACACTTTGATTCCCCCAGGTGGAACTTTTGCGGTGGAGTTGGTGGCCACTAGTCTAGCGCTACAGGCTCAACCTTAGATTCTTTTCGTCGTCCGCTCGGTCAAGAGCCACCTCGTCGCTGCTTATCGCTACCGCTTGTCACCGCTCCCCGTCGCCGCTCAGTCAACAGCAACCTCGTTGCCGCTGAGCTTGTCATCGCTCTACTCAGTGTAAGTTGGATTCGAGTTTTTTCGGATATGCGAGGCATCATAATCGTGGTGTGGTACCTACACCGACGATACATCAAAAAAAAATATTTATACATAGGTCTGCCGAGTCTACACTAACGAGTGTTTAGTGCAGCGTGTTAACTAGTTTCTGGTTTTTAGCTCGGTGGAACTCAACAGCCAATCATCTCTATCCTTGGCGAAACTTGGCGACGCTAAAAGTTCCACCTGAAAAGTTCCACCGCACTTTGATTACCCCTAATATGTTCAGGTAAGGTGTGGGGAAGAGGTGACGTTCAAGTTGAAGCAACTATCACAGCGGAAGGCAGTAGCTTGTGGTGGTAACGCTAAAGGCTTCAATAGATAGTAGAAAAATCGCGTGTTGCGTAGATAGGGCTCGGAATGTGAAGAAAACACAGGGGGTCGTCAGGGGCAACAGCTGCGGCTCATCTGTCACAACCGAGAGCTCGAAGCCGTACACTTTAGCCCTTAGGGTATGGTCACGCACGAACACTCGGTAGCCACGGGGTTTCGACAGGTTAGACCAGCATTGGAATTGTTCACGCTCCTGATCTTGACATATCTAGAGCCACCGAGTGAATCGGAGCATGCAATTCCCAGGATAGTTCTGGAACAGAGCCTCCCCAGAGCTGCCAAGACTTGAATTCGCGCAGAGCAAATCGCATAGTTTTCCGTCTTGGAACTGGTCAAGGAAAAGGCCAGTTTGTCTCGTGCTCACCACCAACCCATGGCTTCTTCCGAGGGTGTCTCCGGTGGTCGCCAGTGCCATGTTGAGCCCTCCAAAGCCTGTTGCATTGGTACATAGGCATGTGCGAAGCACGATTCTACGAACACATAGTTACTGGTGCGACAAATGCGCACGAGCAGTTGGGGTGGGATTCGTCTGCCGGGTCATCACAATTAGTTGGGACGGCTCTTTGCTGGTGAGGTCCATGTGGTTGGGACAAACGCGCACCAATAATCAGGACGGCCACGCGCACATCCCACGCATTAGATCTCTTCACATACTTGAGTTCGGGAGATAGGGGCGCGGTACGGACGCTTGATGTTGTCCAGCCATCGGCTTGCTTGAATCTCGCGATTGACATAGATACGGCCTGCCACTGCAGCAACAATCCTGGAAGTGAGATTCTCTGGGTGATGATTGTGAGGCACGAAGTTCAGAGAGCCGTTGCCGCCACCGATGGCTCCAGTTGCACGACTAGAGGGGCAAGTTCGAACAGAAGAGCACTTGGTTTCGTTGATTCGTTCGGCCGACAATCTGTCCCGATGGTTACCGCGTGGGGCCTCGTCGTGGGATTTCCCCACACCTCATTGTCCATCGCGAGCCGTTCTGGGACCAATGTTGGAGGCAGGAAAGCGAGAAGAGTCACCAGAGTATGTACTTACTTAGATATGTGCGGCCAGGATTGCGCATACATATCGTTCCAGACCCCAAGAAGAAGTTCACCGCCAAAAAGCCATGAGTTGTGCGTCGCGCATCCTTACGCCGCTAGCTACTCCACCGTTACGCTAACGCTTGCCTTATGAGGACTTTCCGCTCCAATTCTTCCTTTCCTTTTTCCCGCTTTTCTTCGGGAGTGAGGTGATGGTCAAGCCTGTCATGTCGACCCAGTCGACGGGTGTCCCGAATCATCCCGACGCGATTGGGGGTGGGCGCCCAGACGCAACGGCGAGAAGCAAGACCCCTGCTGGCAGCTGGAAGTTGAAATTCGCGATGCGCATGCAGATCTACATATTGCTCCAATAACGGCCGAGGCGCCATAATTCGATGGTCGATGAGTGTGACGTGGGATCGCGGGAGGTGGAATGCTGAATCCCGTTGCAGTGCTGTCCGTAAGTCGCCTGGCCACTACAGGACAGAGGATGGAGGAGGACTGAGGCTGTCGGCGGTGGTTACATTCCCGACTCCCATTACGACCGACAGCTCCTGTAGACTGCTATTAGAGTAGCGGTAAGTATTGACTGTCGTCAGTACTTGCTCGACTGGAGAAGCCCCGGACTCCCAGCAAGAACAGAGCACTTTCTATTCGGCGCCGCCCCGGCCAACAGTCCGCCGTTGCAAATTGGGCGCTGGATGGAAGTTCCTGCTTTGAATGCCGCACTTGTCCTTCCTGCCGGCGCAGGCACGCACTTGATACCTAGGATCCTCGCTTTAAATATGGCCGTGCTTTGGCTGCTGAGAGTGGGCAGGTCTTTATTGGCGCCTTATCACGTCCGCTAACTCCCGCTATCTAGATACAAACTTTTTGCACCCACGGGACACCTCCGAGTCCAACCTTTATTCCATTCTGATCCCTCCTCCGCCCTTCCAAGCAATTTGACCTTTTCTTCCGTCCCGCTAGCCCTCTTGAAACCTTCACAACCGGGTCGCATAGCCTTTCGGCTGTTATTGTGGCGTGCGCTGGCTTTTGTATAACACCGTTCATCCCACCATCACCCGGAAGGCATTGGAATCCTAGACCAGAGAGAAAGAACACTCAGGTAAGGTCTCCGGATCGCTTTCTTCGGGCAAGCAGTGCTAAAGAATGCTTCAGGGCCTTTGGGACCCCACATTATCTGCTCAATCGCCACGATGGGTTCGATAACTGTCCGCCATTTGTTGGCCCGAAGTGCATCTTCGCTTTCCCCACGTATTTCGGGTCGAACCGGCATCTCGGCAAGAACGTGCACGATTTCGAAAGCCTCCCAGGTGGTTCCTCGGGCATTCGTTGCGCGGAAACTCCACCATACCCGTCAGTTTTACACATCCACAGCCGGAGAAACAGATGTTCACAGTGCATCGGTGTTTGCACCTCTGGACACCTTCCAGAGGCGCCACATCGGACCCTCGACGTCCGAGACGCAGAAGATGCTGGATTACCTGAAATACAATTCTCTGGATTCTTTTGTCCGGGACGTCGTTCCTCCGAATATCCTCTCCGCTCGGGACCTCAAGATTAGCCCGCGTAAAGGGTTGAGCGAGGCCGAACTACTGGAGAGACTGGGAGAGATCGCTTCGAAGAATAAGAAGGCGCGGAGTTTTATCGGCTGTGGATACGTTGGCACGAAGACGCCGACGGTGATTGCAAGGAATATCCTCGAGTGTCCAGAGTGGTATACCTCGTACACCCCCTATCAGCCGGAAATCTCTCAAGGTAAGCAAAGCTCGGTCTGAGGTATATTCGGCGCTTATGCGTATTGTAGGTCGTCTCGAGTCTCTTGTCAATTTCCAGACCGTGGTGACGGATCTTACCGGTCTCGCCATTGCCAATGCGTCCGTGCTGGACGAGGCCACCGCCGCTGGCGAGGCTATGACCATGTCATTGGCAACTCTTCCGGCGAGCCGCCAGAAGCGCCCCAACCGGACGTTCTTTGTGGACAACAAGGTTCACCCACAGACAATCGCCTGTCTGGCTTCCCGTGCCGAAGGATTTGGAATCAACGTCAAAGTTGGAGATGCTCTCAATATTGCAAGTGTCAAGGAAGTCAGCCAGGACCTCATCGGTGTTCTCGTACAATACCCTGCCACGGACGGTTCCATCAATGACTACTCCAAGCTCTCTGAAGCGGCCCACGAAGTGGGCGCGCCGTTGTCCGTTGCTACGGACCTGTTGGCTCTGACCCTTCTGAAGTCCCCCGCTGAGTTCGGCGCCGATATCGCGTTCGGCAATGCCCAAAGGCTCGGTGTCCCAATGGGTTACGGTGGTCCGCATGCCGCGTTCTTCGCAACTGCAGACAAGCTCAAGAGGAAGATGCCCGGACGGTTGGTCGGAGTGTCGAAGGATCGTTTAGGTGACACGGCCTACCGTCTGGCGTTGCAGACCCGCGAGCAGCACATCCGCCGTGAGAAAGCCACTAGCAACATCTGCACTGCCCAAGCCCTCTTGGCCAACATGAGCGCCATGTACGCGGTGTACCACGGGCCGGCTGGACTGAAGGCTATCGCGGAGAAGATACATTCCATGTCCCGAATCCTGGCGGAGGGTATACAGAGGCTTGGATTTGAGATCAATGCTGGCTCCAAGGCCGAAGGCGGATACTTCGACACCGTCGTGATCAAGGTCCATGACGCCAAAGATGTTACTGCAAAAATCACGGAATGGTACGGAATCAACCTGAGGGTTCTCGGTGCGGATAAGGTCAGCATTACCGTTGACGAGACGGTCTCGATGCGGGATTTGACGGATATCCTGGCGGCCTTGTCTGCGTTTGGGGAGAGGACCCCTGGTAGGCTCACATGGGACAACATGCTCGTTGAGATCGCCGAAGATTTGGCCATCACCACCGACACTCCTGCGGCGGTGCCCGAGGCGTTCCGCCGAACCAGCCCCTACCTGACGCACCCTAATTTCAACAGGTACCACTCCGAGACGGAAATGTTGAGATACATCCACCATCTCCAGAGCAAGGATCTTTCCCTAGCGAACTCGATGATTCCCCTGGGCTCCTGCACTATGAAGTTGAACGCTACTACTGAGATGTTGCCGATCACATGGCCCGAGTTCAGCTCCCTCCACCCCTTCGTCCCGCTCGACCAGGCCCAGGGCTATAAGGTCCTTCTCGAAGAACTGGAGGCCGATCTCGCCGATATCACCGGCTTTGGCGCTGTATCTCTACAGCCAAACTCGGGAGCTCAAGGTGAGTTTACCGGATTGAGGGTAATCCGTGCGTACTTCAATGCCACTGGTCAGTCCCAACGCGACGTTTGCCTTATCCCAGCTTCGGCCCACGGCACCAATCCAGCTTCCGCCTCGATGGCCGGAATGAGGGTGGTCACGGTCAAGTGCGACCCCAAGAGCGGAGATTTAGACATGGCCGACCTCAGGACCAAGGCCGAAAAGCACAAGAACAACCTGGCAGCTATCATGATCACGTACCCCAGCACGTACGGTGTGTTCGAACCACGGGTGAAGGAGGCCTGCGAGATTGTGCACTCGTTCGGTGGTCAGGTGTATATGGACGGTGCCAACATGAATGCGCAGATCGGTCTCTGCTCTCCTGGAGAGATTGGTGCCGATGTCTGCCATCTCAACCTCCACAAGACTTTCTGTATCCCTCACGGTGGAGGTGGTCCAGGTGTCGGCCCTATCGGTGTCAAGCAGCATCTCGCCGACTTCCTCCCAGGACATCCATTGGTGGCTACCGGTGGAGTTCAGGCCATCGCTCCCGTCTCGGCTGCACCCTGGGGATCCGCCAGCATTCTGCCGATCTCCTGGGCTTATATCAAGATGATGGGTGCCCGCGGCCTCACTCACGCTACCAAGATTACCCTCCTCAACGCCAACTACATGGCCGCTCGCCTGTCCGCCCACTACCCCATCCTCTACACCAACACTCAGGGGCGCTGCGCACACGAGTTCATCCTCGACACCCGCGGCTTCAAGGAGACAGCCGGTATCGAAGCCATCGATATCGCAAAGAGACTGCAGGACTACGGATTCCACGCACCCACCATGTCCTGGCCCGTACCCAACACCCTCATGATCGAGCCCACAGAATCGGAGAATCTCCAGGAACTCGACCGATTCTGCGATGCTCTGATCAGCATTCGCAAAGAGATCAAGGAGATCGAAGATGGTAAGGCTCCCCGCGAACAGAACGTCCTCAGGATGGCGCCCCACACGATCAAGGACCTTATCTCCGGGGAGTGGAGCCGTGAGTACTCTCAGGAGAAGGCGGCGTACCCACTGGAGTACCTCAAAGAGAGGAAGTTCTGGCCTACGGTTACTAGGGTCGATGATGGTACGCTATATCCCGAGCACTCCATGCCCATGCAGTACTAACAGCTTCCCGCAGCGTACGGTGACATGAACTTGTTCTGCGCCTGTGTGCCGGTGGATTCCGAGGAATAGATCCGGTTATCACCGGCACCCTCCCTAATATTAACGGTTTCTTTGTCTTCTTTCCCGTGTGAGCTCTTCAACATTGTACTTTTTTTCTTTTTTTCCCATGATATTCAACACGGGGAATCTTTTGCTTTTTTTTTGAAGTTAATTTCTGTTTTTAGACGTTACGTCGAGCCACTTGGTGCTTGATACTTGGAGCTTGGACAAAGGGAAAAGACGGTATTCATCTACTGGCGCTGGTTGTTTGTTTTGCTTTGGTTTGCCCGGAATGTTTTGTCAGGTTTTTTTTTTCTGAATCGGGATTTCGGTTTACACTTGATTTAGGGGGCATAGACGGGGGGGGACAGGAGAAAGGAGGAGAGAAGGAAAAGGAGGAGGTTACTGTACATATGACTTTCAACAGTCGGTGCAACTAGAAGAACGACTTTGCCAACTTCATCTGGCCGATACATACAGATTGGGGAGTGAGGTCAACCTCGGGCCGAACATACTCTCCCAACACTCGGAAGTCACGCTCTTGGCATACATTCCCAGTCCCTCCAATCCCCGCCCAAGACCAGCATTACACACGGTCTGATAAGCCACCAACAAACAAACCTGGAGGTTCCGCCTCATCTGACCCGGCTTTTACCGCCCTGGCTGTCGCCACCGATGCTCCTCTGGACCTATGCACGCTGCACAACAAAAAAAGCCCTCATGACGGGAGCTAGCTCTTCGGGGCGCTTACGGTACATACGGTACAGTCCAGCGCTTCCGTTCATAGGACAGGTGGATATGCACTACAGCTCGGTTGGAGAGTCAGGGTACTCGTACATACAGGAAGGAGTTGGAGTTGGAGTTGGGGGGAACGGAGGAATGGAGGAAATTACCGTTGTGAAACAGATTGGCCAGTAGAAAGGCGGGGATGGGGGGGGGAGGAGGGGAAGGAGGGGTATGACTTACTTCGGGGCATTGCTCTCTTCTCCCTCCTGGGGTTTCTCGGCATTCATCGAGCGGCTGGATGGCCTGTGGATGGCCGAGAGAAGATGCATTCGGCCCGGACTGTCTGCGTAACTTCTTCGCCATCCGTTCATGGCACTGCGACGTCCTCCGTCTCCTATTGGCGGCTGGAAGACAGATGGACATTCTGGGTGGCGGTAAGACGTGCGACGAGGCGTTTATCCGTGATGCTCTGCATATAAAGTATGTACTCTACTTGCACTTCTCCAAACCATACATACAGTTTGCCCGGCGCAGGCTTCGGGTTAGGTATTGGCTGCGAACTTTCTGGGAAAAGATTGTGTCGTCTCTCCTCCGCCGCGGTCAAATCAAGCATCGATATTGCTTGTCGTGTCTATTACTGGCTTGCGGTGGTGTGGGTTGTCATCGCACAGGGCAGTAACAAGAGATCTTACTGGACCCGCTTCTGCTTTGCTTTTCTTGCTTCGCCTTTTTTTTTTTTGGCCTTCCTTACCTTTGAGCACCAGCACCATCGCCTTCCTCCACATCCACTCTCCCTCTTACAGCTGTCGCATCACCACTCGTACTCGATCATATCAAACGAGCCATAGATTCCGTCGAGAATAGTATCTACTGGCAACAGGTGCTCACAGGCTGTCGATCGGTTCTAGAGGAACGTCAAGAGCTTAAAGCACAAATTTGCCTGAATACGGCGTTCGCTGATTTACCTACGTAACTTGTGCACTTGCCGATGGAAACTGCTCCGTCCAAGCAGCTAACGTGCACGCCATAATAGAAGTGATAACCCCGTACTCACTCTCCTGTCCGTCTTGCCAGCTTCTGAACCCTTTTTGGCTTCGTTTCTGTTGGTTGTTGTTGTTACATGTTACCGCGGTGTTCTTCTCTGGCCTGCTCCGCCGCTCTACTGACCCCCTCCCCTCTTCGCGACCACTTCGTCTTTCTCCACAACATCTCACGCTCTCCCCTCCCCGCCTACCAACTCCCATATCGCTTTTGCCTGCCCCTACCACCGCTACGACAAACTCTCCCACCACACTACAGTTCACTTCTAAACACAATAACCACCACCATCCAAACGCTATACTAGAACTTCTTCCCTGCCGCCAACTGCGTGAGAATCTTCCCCCTTCAACGAACCACCACAAACTTCCTATCACAACTACCACCGCTCCTTCCACCCTACAACCCCCGCAGCTGAGCTCTCGGACCCCCTGATCGCTTCAGAAGCGACACCATATAGAAGTTCGCACGCACTACTTGACGGGCTACACGCGCCAGTAGCAGCGACGTCCATACATACACCACACTAAGTCCTCGAACATTGTTACAGCTGATCATTCCCCAGCACTGCCTCCCATCCGCTCAGGGCCAGACTATGAACGGCGAACAAAACGGAGCCACGACTGTCACTTCCACCTCCACCACCGCCCACGCCGCTACAGCCATGAATAAGGTTAAACAGGTTGCCAGTGCTGCGACTGGTGTCGTGAACGGCTCTGTCGCGACGGTTGCCGCAAACGGAACCAAGAAGAGAAGAAAGGATCTGAAGCCCATCTTCGTCAGCGGAGACGGTCAACCATCGGGCCAGGCTTCCATGGCCTCTAGAGGAGACAGGTATGTTGATCCGCGCACACGCACTCTTTCC
>Ga0307508_10000127_pt1 | contig 90307 bp, 111 predicted proteins | sample 9_EM_MG_FD_203089 | JGI IMG/M metagenome (GOLD analysis project Ga0307508, IMG submission 203089) | Populus trichocarpa ectomycorrhiza microbial communities from riparian zone in the Pacific Northwest, United States - 9_EM | ecosystem: Host-associated > Plants > Roots > Unclassified | place... | reverse complement strand
TTAGGTCGAAAGTCGAGTCAAAGTCGCGACTCTCGACTCCGACTTGGCCTGAAACTCTATTGAAGTCGAGCTGGAGTCGGCAAAAGTCGAGTCGAAGTCGAGTCGAGTCGAGTCGCGGCAACACTAGAGGACGGTAGGGTGAAACTAATCAGAAAGCACCCTACAGCGGGGGCGCCAGCTCGGAAACGGCTCTCGGAATGGTTGGGGGGGCCGCCGCGCCACCGTAAAACACGCTCTCCACCATATGTTTGTCTTTCGTGAAGTTCTCGGACCCGAGAAGATCCAAGGCTACCGATGGAATGCTGCACGATCAAAGAGGAGAAAATCACTGGGGTGGGAGGGTAATTAGTTCATTGTCTTCCATTCATTGCATGCGGCTGCGTCTGATGCCCTTTTCAACGTCCCACTTGTGCATCAATACCAGTTTTCCTCCTGCCATGTTGGCCGCCAGGAGAATGGTTTGACCACCCGAAACGTGGAAGAGGGGAATGCTTAGAAGGAAAGCTGGTTGTGATGGAGATGGAGCGCTGAAAGTGAACGTCTCGCCTTTTCGTCAAATTTTGCGGATTTGGGCCGTCGGACCCTGAAAAGCGGCGGCGATTGAAGCTATCATTTGTTAAGACACCTTTGGGGAATCCAGTACTAAACATACGGCCTTAAGCGCACGGGTTTACGATTGAACATAAAAGAAACAACTGACGTGCCACTGGTGAAGAAAATAGCACCGTTGTCCGAAAAATTGCACTCTGGTTCTTTCTTCCATGATTGGCTCGCGACAATCTTCGTGTATTTAGGATCATTCATAACATCGTCCCACGACTCTCCTTCTTTCTTCTTTGAAGGCACTCTTGAGGGATCCACGTTTTTCATCGGATTCCTTCTTGGCAACGACTCTAATATTCCCGTTGCGTCTGAATCGGTACATACCTTGGCGAGATGTGTTGCCAATCGCACTGAGCATTTCCGTATCCAAAACAATAAGCTTGCATGTCGTGAGGGTGTTGCAATGTGAGATGACATGAGCAGGCACAAATGCGTTGACGAGGACTGGGACGGCGCCGAGGAGATAACATGCCCAATAGCAAAATATCCACTGTTGAGCACGATGAATGTTCAGCAATTACTGTAAGTATCCGATAATCCGAATTGATTCTGAGCGTATGCGGGACATTGGCGCGCCACCCAAGGACCATAGGGCCGGCCATCCGCTGCCACCGCCGAATAACGTACCTGAGGATAATTACGCATAACGATAGCGACTGTATCGCCCTTGTGTACGCAGTACGCCATAAACGTCGCGGAAGATGCTGGCTGCCCGTGAGGTATGTTCAAATGTCTCTTTGAACGTATAGCGCTCGTTCTAGTAGACAATGAATGTCGCTTTAGCGTGGCTCTGTACCATCGCCAGGAAGAATAGCCTCATATTCTTCAGGACAGGCCAGTGACTGGTGTGAACACTCTACGCCGCGCTAACCGAAAGACACATACTGGGGGAGCATTCTTGTACATTCTTGTACATTCTATACACCAGCCCATCCATGGTGACGTGGTGCGTCTCGAACGGAGCACCACGCCCACATCATAGCATAGCATTCAGCCCAAGTACGTTTAGGTTTCCAGGCGATCGCGTCGTTGGGCATAGCGGACTTTGTAGATGTTGGTGAATGTTGAGGAGGGAGTACCAGTTAGCAGCTCTGGGCTCATTTCTGCCTCACGGATCAGGTAAACGGCAGTGAACGCATTGTCATGATTATGTTTATTTGCACATGCTGACACCAACGATCAATGCAATGCAAAGCGTCCCAAACTTGACTTCGCATCTGCCGTGGGGGATCGACGAGGCGCTGAGTATTCTAAGCTTCCTGAATTAGCATGGGTAGTGGAGTCGGCCAAATAGTTCTCCACTGTTTATGCCCATTTTTCTCACTAGTAAATTATTTGAATTTACGGTAACTGGCCACCTCTTCCCCCCATGTCCCAACGCAATTGCTGGCTCGTTCTGGTGCCGTTTATGTTTTATTCCAGGAAAAGGTTCATGCTGTTGAAAGTGTTGTTTCGAAAGCGAAAGCTTAGGAAGTGTCGCGATATTGCGTACATTGTGTACATTGCGTAGCAGTGTCGATTCCTCCCGGTACCTCGGGGTGAACATGAAGAATGACTTGGATGTAAATGTGGCTCAAAGTTTGACTTTGGGCATTTTGGACGATTTATTACGTTGCTCCCATATATCCGCGGCCATTTCTCTCAAGGACGCCTTCAAAAATTTTCCAGCGGCATTGGAAGGCAGAGGATCGGTTGAAATGACAAGCATGACTGGCACTGCAAAGGCGGGAAGTCTGCAAATCCATCAATATATGCGTAGAATACCTCGCGTGCGACGGTGCATCGAGAAAACTCACCGTGGACGTATGAAATGTAGAAGCTCTACCTCAGTTATTTGCATGCCAGGTTTCGGCACCACAAACGCCACAGGGAGCTCGCCCAGTCGGGCATCGGGAACAGCGGCCGCAGCGCAAGACAGAACTCGGCCATCTTCGTACAATGCATTCTCAATGGAGACAGCATCCTGAGGAAAGCAAGAGTCTGTCAAGGGCACGACGGCTGAGGGAGAGAGAGCTTGTCTAGACTTACTATGTTCTCTCCGCCACGAATAATGATATCCTTGACTAAAGCGCACACGTGAGCACTGCGCTGAGAAAATAGAGTAGCAAATCTTGACACACCCCGCCCCTTTACAAAGAGGAAGCCGTCGGAATCCACGTAGCCCAAATCTTCAGAATTGAACCAGCCATCCTTAGTGAGAACTTTCGCAGTTGCCTCTATACAACAACAATGAGTTTCGGAGACGACGCAACGCGACGTGTCATAGTACCGGGATCATTCCAGTAGCATTTCATCACTTGTGGCCCACGCCTGGGCGCCCGGGCGCATGATACATACGTGAGCAAAGAAAGCGTATACGCGCTCAACATGACTCACAACCAAATCTCGCCAATCTGTCCTACTGGCGCTTCCTTGCGAGTCTTCGAGTTGATGATTAACATGTCCATAATCGGAAGCGGAACCCCACTGTCAAGGACGCACAGGGAGATCAGGGCATCCTTTGGACCTGATGCAAAGAAACGTACCTGCCCAAAGGCTTAGCGAGGTAGTCCTCGCCGGACACACTTACGCATCCAGCCGACGTCTCAGTCAGGCCATAACCTTTCCATGGAGAATGGGAAATATGTCAGAGGGGATGGAGGTATAGCAGCATTTTCAATAGCGCAGTTGCTCACCCTGACCACTACAGTGTCAAATGTTTTAGTATTCTGTTGGTAGGAGCGGAGGACGGCAGGGCGAAGCTAGACAGAACGCACCTAGCAGCGGGGGTGCCAGAAAGCTTCGAAACGGCTCTCGGAATGGTTGGGGGGGCCGCCGCGCCGCCGTAAAACACGCTTTCCACCATATGTTTGTCTTTCGTGAAGCTCTCGGACCCGAGAAGATCCAAGGCTACCGATGGAATGCTGCACAATAACCACAACAAGCTCAGACGCAGCCGCATGCAATGAATGGAAGACAATGAAATGATTACCCTCCTACTGCAGTGACTTTCTCCTCTTTGATTAGCTGAATGCCCTTTTCAACGTCCCACTTGTGCATCAATACCAGCTTCCCTCCTGCCACGGTGGCCCCTAGGAGAATAGCCTGACCACCCGTAACGTGGAAGAGGGGAACGCTTAGAAGGAAAGCCGGTTGTGACGGAGGTGGAGCACTGGAAGGAAACGTCTCGCCTTTTCGCAAAGCCCTGCGGATTTGGGCCGCCGGGCCCTGAAATACGGCGGCGATTGAAGCCAGCTGATTTGTTAAGACGCCCTTAGGGAATCCAGTACTGAACACTTGGCCTTAAGCGCACAGATTTGCGATTGAATATGAAAGAAAACTGACGTGCCACTGGTGAAGAAAATAGAACCGTCGTCCGAAAAATTGCACTCTGGTTCTTTCTTCCATGATTGGCTCGCGACAATCTTCGTGTGTTTAGGATCATTCATAACATCGTCCCACGACTTTCCTTCTTTGAAGGCACTCTTGAGGAATCCACGTTTTTCATCGGATTCCTTTTTAACAACGACTAATACACCCGTTGCACCTGAATCGGTACATATCTTCGTGATATGCGGTGTCAATCGCACTGAGCGTTCCGCATCCAAGACGATAAGCTTGCACGTCGTGAGGGTAATGCAATGTGAAACAACGTGAGCAGGTACAAATGCGTTGACGAGGACGGGGACGGCGCCGAGGAGATGACATGCCCAATAGCAAAATATCCACTGTTGGGCACATGTTGGGCAAGAGCGTGGCGAACATTTGGCAATGAAGTATCCGATAATCCGAATTGAATCATACGTCAGTGAATTGTTTCTCTGACTACTAACGGGGCGGGCGCCCGCCCGCCCGTATGAAAAAACGTACCTGAGGATAATTACGCATAACGATCGCGACTCGATCGCCCTTATGTACGCCATACACGTCGCGGAAGATGCTGGCTGCCCGCGATGCGTGATCAAATGTCTCTTTGAACGTGTAACGCTCGTTCTCATAGACAAGGAACGTCGCTGCAGCATGGCTCCGTACCATTTCCAGGAAGAATAGCCTCAGATTCTTCAGAGCGACCGGGGTCAGTGACTGAACGTTGGGGGCCTACGGACCGAAAGTCGCGTACTGGGGGGACATTCTTGTACATTCTATACACCAACCCACCCACGACGATATGGTGGGTTTCAAACGGAGCACCAGGCCCACACATCATGGTGTTGCATTCAGCCCAAGTGCGTTTGGGTTTCCAGGCGCTTAAGTCGTTAGCCATGGCGAACTCTGTAGATGGTAGTGGGGGAAAGATGTGCCGGTCAGCAGCGAACTGAAGGGGAGCCATTAATGCATTATTTGCTTCGCGATCGGGTAAATACATGTTGTTTCACTTTCAATGTTTGCACGTGGTGATACCGACTGCCCAAAGCGTCTACTCGGCCTATATGTAGTTCTCATACTTGTTTTCTCATCATTATCATTCTCTGTTGATGCGGTCAATACTGAGCGTTAATGCTTCAGATCCATTTAGCCCTATGTGTCTAGTGAGAGTAGTCATATCTGGCGTGAACATTTACCGAGAGTCAGATCTAGCCGGGACCGGAAATGCAAAGCCCTGCATATTGTACTTACTTCATATAGAACGTTTCGCCATCGCGCGGCAGCGGTTGTGCCTGATCCCCGGGCGTCAGTCCACGTCCACATGAGCACAGGGTAAAACATCCGAAATGATTAGGTTGAAATGCTCACCCTGGATCCTCTTGTCTTCGGCGCTATCCCGGCTTTTTCCGCAGCACGGCGTACTTCCCGGTCTTCTTTCAGCCATGCAAGAGCAATTGTGTAGAGCCCCGAACTAGAACTACTACCTGTTCCTGCGTTATCTCCGCCGAATGGCCATGGAACGGGGGGAATGACAAAGGAGCCATCGCGCATATGAGCGATGTGAGTCGGAAAGTCGTCCAGTCCATCGAATATATGCGTCGCGTAGATTATCGTCGCTCCGCGATCTTTGCTCTCTGTTCGAAAAAAAATAATACGGCGATGTTGAAATCAACATATCTGCTTCATTGCGCACGCGAGAAGACGGACCTTGGGTTAGGAAGTCTAGCAGGTCACTCCGGACCAGAACATCCAAATCCACTGTCACCTATGCTTTCTCATTGGTGACAACCGACGGAAGACAGGGTTAGATATCCCCCACCTCATCAAGAAGTAATATATCCCAAGGCTGCATCAGACCCATAGTAAGTTGGACACGACGTCGTTCACCATCAGAGATCGTATGCATGTGCCTGTTTTTGAATTTTGTTTCTACAAACGAAAGAAAGGAGCTAGCCTGGACCGACCAGTCAAGGTCGACGTCGAGAATGTCAAGCAATTTATCTCGGCGCTCTTTATGCCGATATCCACCAACAGAGTTTAAGAATCGTGATACAACAATATCCGATCGAACTACAGCGTTCATCGCCCTGCGCAATGCAACAATCATCATCAAACGCAGGGTTGCACGGTCACCGTGATGAGAACATGATGAAGCACTACATACCATTCGGTGCCCAAGAAAGTAACGCCCTAGAGTTGTCGATGGGGGTGTTGGAAAAAGTATAAAGATGTGATATTTCCGATTAACGGAACCCTCACGCGCCTCGGGAGTTTGACGAAATATGTCCTTTCCCAATACCAGCACATTCGAGCCATGCGTCATACGTTTCCCAGCCAGAATTTGAAGTAGCGTGCTCTTTCCCTATGACATTAATAAGCGAAAGATTCGAGAGCCCGTGCATGTCTGAATCCTCCTCGATCTGGATCAGCGGATCTCAAATCCACTCACAGCGCCATTTGCGCCAATAAGCAGAGTTCGGGAGCCCTTCGGGAGTTCCAATGAAACGTCAATCAGTGAGGATGGGCCGTTCCGAGAGTGAGAAAATGTCAAAGAGCGAACGGAAACAGCTGGGTCCTCCATAACACTAGTTATCGACACCCGACGACAACACTGGTAAACCACTATCAACTTCGACTTCGACATGGATTTCTCGCAACTCAGCTCCGCAGAGCAGGTATGTTTTAGCGTGCCGTTCAGTGCACAGTAGATAATAATGCCCTTTGTTGGATCTCTAGGTGCATATGACCAAGGTCATTGAAAAGAAGCAGGTTCGCCAACGCAAAAGTCAAAGTTCGGCAAGTTGAAAAAATGACTGAATAGATGCAAGATTTCATGAGACTGTATTCTGGCCTGGTTGAACGTTGTTTCATGACCTGCTGCAATGACTTTACCAGCAAGGCACTAAGCTCAAAAGAGGTGCGTCCTCGCACTGGGGCACACAGTGCTGTGAATCGTCTTTGTTCGCATATCTAACTTGCTGAGTATTGTATAGAGCACATGTGTGCAAAATTGCACTGACAAATTCCTTAAACACTCTGAGCGAGTGGGAGCTCGCTTTGCCGAGCATAATGCCGGTGAGTCGTCTGTTGATCAACGAAGTTTATTTTATGTCCTAAACGCATACTCTTGCCATTTTCATCCTGCAGAGCAGATGTCACTAGCCCAAGGCAGTACAGGCTCAGACTACTTGAAGTGAATTCGCCATTATCTGTATATATGCACATAACCGACGCTATCGAAATGCTAGTCATTCTCATATCGTTAGAGGATTTTTCCTTGCTCGTCACAGTGTTGCTAATGCTATGGCGAGTAGTAAGGAGAAAATTTCACTGCCTGTTGGGGGCGCATTTCGAGTCCAATTGTAGCTACAATTCCTTTCAGAAGGAGCGCTTCGACCGATTTGCAAATATCCCTGAAGTGCTTCGATACCTGCCACGGCAACAATTGTGTGGCTGGTGGGCGGGCGCTCTAATATTATGCAAACGACTGTAATCATTATGGGACCTAACGAATATTGGTTATTAATCGATTGGGGCGCCGCACACGTCAGTGCCAGGTTCCACCCGAATTGGTTAAGCTTGCAGGTGACACAAGTAAACGAAACTACCGCCATCAATGAGGGACGCGAAAGGTGCTTGGAAGGAGCTTCAGGTGTTCAACGGTCGAAACTGCCAAGCACGCCGCTTGATGCGACCTTCTAACGATAAAGTGTTGGTTTCCTCCACAAGCACAGATGACTTCGATTTAGTTTTTGAAACTGGCATTGGCTTTTCAGGAACATCCCGCAAACCCAGCAGTTCCATTGCATCAATAGCGTGTACACTGAAATCGGTGCGCCTGCTCTCGTCGAACGGATCAAATCGATTTTGTTGATCCTTCGAATGGGAGGAAACGGAATCCGATGACAAGTCCAGCGAAGAGTCTTGCTCCACGACCGGGTTATGTGCGAACAAAGTTGTTTCCACGCGAGGAATTTTAGGCGTCTGAACTATTTGTTCACGAGAACGAAATAGCGATACAACAGGCTGAGAGCGAGCCCTGAGAATGGGTGGCGCATGGATGATCGCCCACTCGGTGTGCGCGCTTGCAACCCTCGGAGTTCCTGGGTCAATGTGCAGCCGCGGAAGAGTAAGATCGGCTCGAAATGACTGGGGGCTCGACACTTCAGAGGTGGTCACAATGCCGCAGGAACGGGGCCTTTTCGGCGTAGAGGAAATGTATTGCAACACAGCGAGATCCCTTGAGGTGCTGGGGGGCGCGTACGACTCGGCTTGAGGTGTAACGCAATCACGAGATCGTCCGGTATCATGCGATGTCTCTTTGATTGAATGAGGCTCACAAGGAGAAGGGGGAAGCAATGCAGCGTAGAACGGTATTATCACGGCTGTTGCAGAGAAGGCGAGCCGAGTGGTTGAGGAGGGTATTGCCCTGGAAACAGCCGTGTTGTTCTGAGCATCAGAAAGGAGTCTAGCGTTGAGGCGCTCTTGTTCGGTGAGTGGGCGTGCACACCGATCCAGTTCGCTGTTTGGCATGGGGCGGACCATCCATGTATGGGTTTCCTGACGTCCGTGGAGTTCGCTTGCTGCCCATTGTGCATGTGGACGGGACAGGAACGTAATGAAAGCATGTAAGGAATGTGATGACCGGGCACGCCAAACTTGAACGCAGACGCTTGTCATGAGACGTGTTATTGTTTGGGTATCCAACATCAGGGTATGACTGGAACTCTCACATCGGGATACGATTAGCAATGCGAAGGCGAAGAATGCGCTCAAGCTCTGTCTGGTCGATGAAGCCGTGCACGTTGAGGACAGTAAAATTCTGCCGTGCGTCAAAGTAATATGAAACTCGAATCGATCACCATAGATCGACGCACGTACGTATGAGGACAACACATCACCGCGAATATTACGCGGTACCACACTACGCGAAAAGTTGAGCCCATCGTCTGGCTCGTTAGGCTTGCTTCCAATAATAACACGAAAATTCGAGAGAGGGCGGGTGGGAAGTACGAGATTAGGTGGGAGATAATATCCTGGCTGCTGAACTGCGGAAACCATCTGAGCTCCTAGGGTATTGTTGTGTAATGCGTGCTGTCGGAGTTCATCTATGGCCTGATGAGCATGGCCGGGGGAGTGAAAGGTCACGAATGCGCCAAGACTTTCGACGGGCGTGGGATGAGCGAAAAACTGAATGCATTCACTGTGCGTCGCGTTGGTTAGCATGGCGTAGTTGACCGTCAAATCCGCAATCTCACATATGCTGCGAAAGGTCCAGGCTGAGTGAATTTTTCAGGGTACCAAGAAGTTCAGATTTGGACAACACAGGACGAATTTCAATAATACAATGCAGATTCGTTGCCACGGGATCCACCGCGTGAAATGGGGGCATGCTGTGAGGCAGAATGTTCCTCTAGCGGTTCACAATCAATGGGTAGGGAATGGTCTTAAGCCGCGCCATACAAGGGTCAACAAACAAACAACCGAAAGTTCACGTATGTCCATACGATCAAAAAAGAAATGCCAGATTGTGAGTAACACCAGTTGCCTATCTAAAGCCAGTTCCAAACTGTCGCTGTAGTTGGATGCCACTTGGGAACCCGGTTGCTTGCGGTTGGAACCCGTTTGGTTGGAAATTATTAGGTTGAAAGTTGGTGAGGGGCGCAGGTTGCTGGGACAACGACCCGTTCCACCCCGTTTGCTGAGGAGCTATGAAGGATTGTTGGCCTGGATTCGCGAAACTGAGCCGAAGTGATATATGCCAACAACGGGACTCTTACTTACCGCCAGAATTGCGCAGTGCATCGTATTTATCTGGAGAAAATTTAATGGGAATTATTTTTTGCGAAGATTGGGGGTAGCTCTTACCTGAAGGTTGAGGAGTGGATGCGTCGCGACCGAAGCCTCCTGCCTTCATGTTGGCAAAAACGTTGGCTGGTGAAGTATCGTTGCTGGGCGGCGCGGGAGCGGGTGGAGGGGAACGAGCCAATGTGTCAAATACAGAGCCGGCTTGAGGTTGTGGTTGGAATCCCCCTAGAGGGTGACATGCCAAGTCAGTTTGCATCTGTTCTCAAGGGTATCACTGGATATCCTACCGGATTGGAACCCAGCCCCGCCTGATCCACCGAAGCTAGGTGGTGAGTTGAAATTGTTCTGGTTGGGCAAACCGGTAATTTGAGGCTGCAATGATGGCTGGAATCCAGTTATTTGAGGCTGAACTGAGGCTTGGAGGAAGCCAGTGGGCTGAGGCTGTATTTGTGGGGGCTGAGACCGGAAAGCTGTGCTTTGTGGCGAGACGAAAGAAGGGGGACCAGGCGGTAAACCTATTTGTGGCGCACCCAGGGGGGATAGTTTGGTTGGTACGAAGCCCGAAAACCCGGTATTGGTGGAAACTAATGGGGCGAGAAGGGACTGATTGGCAGGAACGGGAGCAAAGGGGCCCCGTGGCGCGTTTGGTGGAGATAACGCGCCAGTTTGCTGAGCTGCGAGGAATTGTCCGAGAGGCGCTGGTGAGCCACCAACGCCGAGCCCTTGTTGATATCCAGTGGGTGGAGGTGGCGAAGGCTGTAGCGCAGTTGGCTGCGATTGAATGGGAGCAGAGGGAGGTCGCATGGAAGCGATCTTGTCAAATATATTGGGTTGTGACGGGGAATTCGTAGCGCCTCCAATAACAGTAGATGGTCGCGGAGGAACAGGGGCAGGCGGTGGAGCATTTACGCTGGCGGGGACAGGGGCCGGGGCTGCATGTGCTGGTGGAGGTGTTGGTGTCGGTGTTGATAGAGTGGGCTGAGGAGTGTTGGACTTGATTCCTTGTGTTGAGCTAGGGCGGGGTGCCCAAGCGTCATCATCAAATCCACTTGTGGGCTTACGAGCTAGGGCGACTGTTTGCGCTCGAGGACCCACCATGCTTTCTGGTGATCTAGTTTGCGGTGAAGACGTCCTGACGAGCGGCGGGGTGGCTGAGATAGTCGGCAAATCTCCTACCGACGAAGACGATGGTTTGGGCTCCAAAGTGGGGCGCCCTCGTCGTTGATTCCTGAGGGCGCCGTTGGGCCCACCGACAAACAAGTTCGGCGCTGGGCTTGTTGTGGAGGATCTAGATTTGGCACCGTTCTCTCGGGCTTGAAGCTCGCGAGCGAATTCTTCGTCTTTCCGCATCTGCTCATCATTTCGGGCTTTATTGGTATCCTTAGGATGTTTCTGTGAAATGTGTTTGAGGACGCGTATAATGTCGCCTTCCCGGAGGCCAAGCGTTCGGAGTGTCGAGCCTTCTAGGTCTGGGAGAAGGGCGTCATCGATTTTGTCACGCTCGAAGGCGGAGGCATAACGCGTGCAATCATCCACGTCACATCCAGCGTTAAGGAAGAATTCGAACCAATCTGTTGGAGGCTTTTTTGTTGGGGGCGCGCGGGACGACGATGGAGAGCGAGAGTTTGCGGCTGTCAATTTTGACAAAGGGAGGTTATCGTCTTCTGGAGACGTAGCTCGAGGGGTGTCTTTCCTTTCGAGATTTTGGACATACACGAGGTCGTCTGGTGACATCTTCTCCATCGGAACCTCGATGATGACACCGTTGACTTTGTGCAGTCGCAATTTGTTCTTCTCGGTAGTGCCCAGGTATTGTGCGTCAACACGGAACTGCCCCGTGCGGTCGTGCCAGGTTCGCACTTTCGCCTTGTCAGGATATTGCGTTGGGCCGGCTTCGGTTCAAAGCACAACAATCAAGATTGGCTAAAATGCGATTTCGACAATTATAAACTCACACGGGGGCCGCAAACCGGAGGGCGAGTTGGACCCTGAACCAGATGTGGGACGCCTAGTTGATTATTGGGTTGGGATGGAGAATTTGTGCGAGGACGCTACCGACACTCACTTTGGCATTGCTGGAGGTGAGGTTTGCCTCCTCCTTGCTTCGTGTTCTTGGCGTTGCAGCTCGGCCTCTCGTGCGGCGCGCGCGGCTTCTGCTGCTTGTTGATCGGCTATACGCTTGCGTCTTGCTTCCTCCGCACGTTCCCGATCCTCGGCCCTGCGCTTCTCATCAGCAGCCCTCCTCTCTTCCTCCTCTCGTTCTGCACGCGCGCTAGCTTCTCGAGCAGCCGCAGCCTGTGCTGCCTGAGCCGTCGAGCTATCAAGGCTTGTTTCATCCTCAGTTGGCAGCTGCAGTGCTCTCTGGTGAGATGGGCGAAAAGGCGTTGAAATTATGACGAACCTTCACGTAGAGCGCAGGAACTACTCCTTCTATGCCTTGGGCATTTCTCACCTTCCACCAGTCCTCGTTCCCTTGGTCAACTACAGTGACCGTCTCACCCTCTGCCACCGCGAGTTCGTCTTCTCCTTCTGCCGCGAAGTCATATAGGACTGTCCCAGTAATACCTTCGAATTCTTCTCCTCCCGATTCATCGTATTCTTCTGACTCGCGCGAGGTGATGACTTCAGGGGGTTCTTGAGCGAAGTTCACGCTTTTTTTCTGCTTGAGCGCCGGCGTAGGAATAGGCTCAGGAGACGGGCTCATCGCAGGTGCCGTGGCCGGGGGACTTGTTGGGGGAGACGGGGCGGAAGCAGCCTTGCTGGCTTGCAGCTTGGCACGGATGGCTTCGGCTGTAGATTGTGAACCAGCATTGAAGTGTAGACTGGAGCCATTGACTTCGAAAGATATGTGTTTAGCCTTCTCGGCCTCTAATTGATGGATTGAGGTAGTTGGCCACTGCCTAACGGGCGTCTTGTCAGACTCGCTGGCGAAGAACATATTACCATTTCCTATTCCGAGGGTACCCTTCTTCTTTTTTCCCTTCGAGTCAATTTCCTAAAGCAAATATTAGCACCTTAATCAATTTTCGATATTGTACCTACAGTGACCGCCCACGTTTCGATGGGATCAGCTTTAGCTTTAAGGTGCGATTGCGCCACCAGCTCAGCTGGATCGTGATAGTTGTTCCCATTCGCGGCTTTTTGGTACGAAGGGCGGCTAATTGGTTGTACCGAGGGTCCAGGGTGGTTGTCTTCGTGGTCAGATGCAGGCAGTGAGGATCCGGAACCCTGGCCCACGGTCAGTTGTCTGCCACACGGTATAGGGGCTCACTGCACGCACTGTCTCCTCAACATAGTTTCCGGGAACAAGCCCGACTCTTCCGCCGTCACTGGTGCCCTTAACCAGCCACCAGTCGTCGTCCTTCTCGTAGACATGTACCACTTCGTCCTCGGCGACCGACAACTCGCCCGCAGCTGTGGCAGTGTACTCATAAACGGCTTTAGCTACCGATATAGGGCTGACTTCCTCGAGATATGCGGCGGGAACCAGGCCGGAAGGTTCATCGTCATCGTCGGTTTTGGCTCGCACTTTGTGCCAATCGGGATCACTATTGTCCAAGAGGAAATACAAGCTATCCTCTTTAATGGTTAGCTCGTCATCGGAAGTGGCGGCGTAGTCATATGCTGCTTTAACGAGTGAAATATACGAGGATGCCATGGCGGTGAATCTTGAGAGCGGAATACAACAGACCGGTAAGACTCAATAGACGACAACACAACGGTGGCGAACATCAAGGAGAAAAAAATGATCCCAAATTACGAATGCCAATACATGTATAATGTGGATATCTATGTCCGATCTGTGATACGCTTTGTGCGCCCTATGCGAACAAATATTTCACGTAATGCGGCCCTCATCTCAGGACTCATTTCTCTGAGGAGCAGGTCGGTAGCAAGCGGATAAATGGCAGGTAGGTATAAGGCAAACTAGAAAGCGGCTTGTAAGTGAAACTTGAAGATTATCCAATTAACAAGGAGCGTACTGCTTGGTCATCAAATTGCTTGATGCCGTTTAAGATCTGGGCGACCACGGGGCTCCACGCCACAATATTTTTGCCTTGGGACTCTGTCAAAGAGTTGAAATCTCCGAGAACGTTCCTTGCAAGACTACCGAAGGTTTAGAACATATATATTAAACAACGCGATTTGAAAACAGCTCACATCACGAAAGCGTTGAGAACCTCTTCGCGCGCAGCTTGATATTCGAGACGCTTATCGGAATACATGCGAACCCACACGTTCACCAGAGTCGCGGCACTACTCGACTCTTGCTTGAGGAGGTTGGGAAGATGTTTCATGAAACCTGAAAGGGAGTCAATGATATTCACTAACAACCAAAACTTTGTGCATTTACCGACTCGCCAAAGCCCCGTTCGCAAGTCTTTGTCTGCATTGAATGCGCGAGCGAACTGGTAACTATTGTCGAGCTCTGTCGTTAGGCGCAAGAGCTGGTTCGGGGGTATCGTGTCGTAAACCTCTCGGTTCAATAACAGCTCGTGCGTCGTCTCGATAAGCAATAGTTGCAAGACACATCGGACAATGATCTGCTTGAATATTCGCTTCCTATCTCGGACGGGATGTAAGCCATTCGCCAACGGACCGTCCCGGCTGGGAGATAGCGGCGCAGGGACCATTGTGGTGCCGTTTTGGGATTCTGATAAGACCCGGCTTTCAGATAAGTGAACACAAATAATGTGACAAGCTGTGGCTACCCGTATTATCCGGAGTGCCAGGAGAGTTTGTTTGTTCTGTGCGGAGGTCCTCGTCGAATAGCTGGTGAGGTGTCGTCGTCTTGAACAGCCTGACAAAAGACGTAATCACACGTTCCCAGCGAGCCGTGCTTAGCTTGTGGACGTTGTGCTCTAGCAACTGTTGGAAGCAAGATGTGCCAATCCTCGCAAGAGTATCGTTTTCTGAATAGAATCGCTTAGCACCTGGACAATCTACTAAGTTCTGATCGAATACCTTGGCAGATGCAAACGCAAAGAAGATCAAGCAGCCCATCCAGTGTCCTTTCCAAGGTCTCGAAATAAAATGTGTATAGATCGATGAGGTTCCGAAGGGCTTGGATCATAGTCGTCGAGAGCCATACGCTCATGTCCTCCTGAGTTTGAAACCTTGATAAATCTTGTGATGATCGAAGGACAGCGAAAATTGGGAATAGAAGCTCTTGGCTGACTGTGTCCCAGAAATCCGGAGCGAAAGTTGACCCGTACTTCTTGAGCGTGTTGAAGAGCGTATCCAAGGCACTGTCAGGATATGCATGGTGAGCTGTGGAACATCTCCGGGGGCAGCAGTCACTCACAGTCTGCGGACTTCCAAGTCCTCTCCGTTCATAATGACGTCGTAAAAGCTGAATAAGATAGGATACCATGACTTGATCATGGCATCGTCGACAGCCTGCGAACCATTGGCACGATCTGGCGCAGGTGAAGCAGGAAGCAGACCACACTCGGGTGTACGCAACATTGTTGGGATAACACCTTGGAGCATATTGATCGCAAGCAAGCTGATCTTTTGGAATTTGTTGACTTTGCAAAAGTCAGTGACGCAAACAGTGAAATCTGCGAATGAGCCATTCGCAACAATGTCTGCAAAACGCTCTTTGTTCAATCGTGTTACGATGTCAAACGCGGCAGTTACAACACGTTCTTTGGCCAGAAAAGTCAGCCTTGAAACCAATGATGGGTTCGTCCTCTTACCGGTTAAAACCTTCGAAGCGGCGGAGAAAACGGCAAACATGGTTCTCCAGCCGGACCGCATGTTGTGAGCACGCAGCTGAATCATTTGCTGCAAGCACTGCAATACCATGTCTCTGACGTCTGGATTCGGGTTCTTGATCATGGTATGTTCGAACGGCTTCAAAAAATCCTTCTGGAATTTGAACAGTGGAAGTTCTTCTTTCTCCAAGAACCTCATCGCGAGTTGCCGCAATGCATCCAGAGCAAAGAAAGCCACATTTGGATTGTTGTGACAGCAGACCTATGAAAGGCGAATAAGTGGGTGCGGCGGTTGCAGCATCATGCGCTTACCTCATTGAAGTGTCCGCCAAGAATAACCCACATGTTCGACCACTCGATACGAATACGGTTCATGTTGTAGTACGATATGTCCACTAGCTTCTGAAGACTAAACAGTCGCGGATGCTCAGAGAGCCCTGATGATTGAATCTCTTCCCAAGACACATCGCTGAGAGCTTGCACGAAGTCCACGATAGCAGTCTTCCAACGTCATGAGTTGCAGGTTCACATATGTCCAAAAGACACTCACTCCGCTCAGGTAGTGACTAAGCGAGAACACCATATCGGCTGCTACGGTGATATGAGTCGATCTACTCTCGTTGGCGAGTTCCTCGGCTGGCATTTTCCTTGCGCGGACAGATTTACTCCTGAAGGCGTAAAATTGAGCTCGACGTTTCATCAACAAAACGCACATGTTGCACATACCCTCGGCGGTCACCAAGATCAAGGCCGCTGCTGATCAGTTGCATCCGCTCGAGTTGACTGACGCAAGTCAAGACTTCATGCCATGAGCTCCGGAGATGGTTACCTTCGCTGACAGCGATATCCAATAAAGCCTTGATAGCCTCCATATTTTTCGCCTTCATCTCGCCTAGATTATTAAGGAATGTGAACTTGGCGATTGTTGTAACAAACGCATTCCTTTCTAAATCAAGATCAAAGAAACAGACAATCTTGATGGCGGACTTGAACCCGTCGAGGCAGAGTTCAACAACCTCAAGATCATCTGTATCCTGGAGTGGGCCGGATAGACCGGCCAGGAAGGGCATCCAGGCGACCTCAAACATTGGCCGAACGTGGACGAAGTGCGAAGCACTGTAGAACTGATCAGTAGACTTCCCCTTTCGCTGTGCTCTCATCATCGTTTTGAAGAGTGCCTGCGCCCATCGTGAGCTCAAGCAACGGGAAAGATAACATGGATGCTCTTACTTCGGTTTTGTGTGCCATGCCCGTGGACTGCATCACGTAAGCTTCCTTTTGTAAATCGCGGCCGACGTTTGCCAATGCTCCTGCGATGCCCGATGATTGATTTGGGAGACTCAGAAGCATTGAAGTCTCGATTTCATCCTTCATCCTAATCTCCTCGGCATAGATGTCGTCGTAGATCGAAGTAAGGAATTCGGGAGGGAGGTCTTGGCCCTCATTGATTCCGCGGTTGTTTTTGATGAAGTCTTCTTTTGACATTCGATTCTTGACTTGCGGATTATACGCATCAGTATTAAGCAAGATTGTGGAGTATGCCAGGACGTAAACGGTGTCTGCGAGTACCTTTCAACGCTGTGCCAAACTGTTGATTGATACACAAAACGCACCAGCATTGGCAAATTCAGACCCAGCGTATCCGGCCATAAAGCGAGCGGAGAATTTAAGCATGAAGCGATCAATCTTCTGCGCCTCGCCAGGGAGACGGAATGATTGCAGGAAAAGACGGAGTGCCTCGATGAAACTCAGACCACTGAAGTCCATCGTGTCCACGAATGCATGCATGATCGCGATGTTTTCCTCGTCTCTTTGGCACGTGGTGACATGACATCAATTTCGAGACAGGAAAAGATGAAACAAGTAGCATACCCTTCTCCAAGATATTCGCCGATCATCGCCTTACTTAATCCTTCTGTTTCATGGAGGAAGCTTGCGATGCTTTGAGGTTGATTGTCACGTATGAATCTTGCTTCGATCAAAAAGGCAATCCCCTACAGTGCCTACATTAGTTACGTTGAAACGCCCAATAGTAATGACGTACACGCTTTGGCTTGAAATTGAATTTCTTGATGCCCTCAAGCAGAGCAGTTTTCCGAAGTTTTGCACTTTCGAAATGGCCCGGGTCATCAAGAGAAAGACTTGAGGTAGACGATCCCGCCACCTGATCTGGAATTGCGGGGCTCAGCCTCTCAATTGACATGTTTGAGTTGGAGGCTGGAAGCGTCGAGTTCTCGTCTGAGGTTCGTGACTTGTGCTGGCTCGCAATTTCAGCGGGTGTTTGTTCGCCTGTAGGTGCTCCAGTACCGATCTTTCCAGGAGAAGTACCCCACTGGACCAAAGATCTGAGAACGGAAACAAGGCAATCTAATCCTTGCCGCTTGAGTCTCGCCTCAGCAACGCCCGCGGCAGCTGGCGTCTGGCCAGCCGCATCTTGTGCAGCGTTGACACCGAGAGCTGCAGTTGTGAGTGAAGGTGGAACGGAGGCAACCGACAAATTGGCCCGCTTGCTGGCGGTAGCCGCAGTTGGCGACTCTGAGGCCCCCTTAGGGAGATTGACTGCAGTAGCTCCGATCTTCGAGACAATGTTCATAAGGCGTTCGTATATATTCTGAAGCGCCTCGCTGTCGCAATCATAGTTGAGGTATATTTCGACCAACGCCTGGGGGTCCTGGCAAAGCCGGTTAACCATGGACATCACCGTGCTCTTCTGTTTCGCGGTCGAATTTCGCATCTCGAGTATTGGGAGGAAGATCTCATTTAACAACACCTCGATCTCTTTCTGTGTCACAGTGAGTGTACGGTCAGGGCCGTGATGCTGCACATGTGCATGCAGGTCACTGACCTTGAGCTTGGTGCGCATGCCGCTTAGTACTCGCCAAAAGACTTCCACACTGATTTCGAACACCTGGTGAACTGTACTTACAGCATTCCTACTTAAGCTTAGTAGGAGGTACTGCTTTGAAGCCTGAAGGAGGGTGTTCGACTCCAATGACGAGTTGGAATAAACAATAGAAGCAGGGTCAACGAAAAGCGCGACGTGGCCATCAAGGACGGAAAGAACCAAATGAAGCGACAGGAGCTTGGAACGCATGGCATGAGACTTGAGATCCCTCTCACTCTCAGTGTTAAGCGCTTTCATCGTGAGCTTGCAGAGTGCGCGAAATACCAGAAAAGCGTCTTTGATATAAAGATCGCGATTAGTGAGCTGTCTTCGTGGTCCAATCGAGTCAGAGATCGATAACCTCAGAACTGCCGACTCATCAGCATTGTCACTGAATGCTCGAGTGAGCAGCAGCACACATGAATTTGCGACGGGCTACGTACGTCATCGGGCTGGTTACTTGTTCCAGCACTGGCTCAACGGGCGCTGGGGTACCACTGGAATTTGTGGCAGCCACTTCCTGCTCTGTCGGAGGTGGGCTCGAAGGAGGGGATGACACTTGGTCTCTTGGTTCGATTGGAACGACGACCGACCCGTTTGGAATGTGCGCAGACGCCCGCCTACTCGAGGGCACCATCGAAGGAGTGATTGATGGACCAGCAGTTTTGCACCTCATAAATACGTGATTAACCATTTGACTAAGTGCACCCTGGGCAACCATCTGATTCGTGGAGTCTTGACTGAGGAGGAAAACGTTGTAAACAGTCCGCACAGCCTTCAGAAGGGCGGAGTGGTGAACGATCAATGTGGTGGATAAGACAAGCGATAACAAGGCTTTGACAATTTGGAGGGAGACCGCATCGGGGGTGGTTTCCGTATACGCCGAGGTGATGGTAAGGGTGACAAGGTCAGCAAGAGACGTAGCCTGATTAACCGTGGAAGCAGTGGGTGAAGGAGGGGGGGATATGTAATGACTTTCGGGTGTGTTATTGTCGGTGAGGAAAGAGTGCGAAATAAGCTTTTGTATACAGTCCAAGCTGGAGATCATGAGCTTTTCGTTCCGGGTTTCGCAAGCTAAGCGTAACGGTTCGAATACCTCTCGGTGATCACCAACACTCCCCTCGAGGACAAGTTGGCGCGCCTTCTGGACACTATCCTTCAACGGACCACGTTTACCTTCCTTCGACGCGGCAATGGTGTCTAGGGCGGTCATGATGTGTACAACGGAGACAGTATGTTGCCCATGAGCAATGGTTGTGGAGGATTGTCGCGATTCACGCGGTGCTGGAGAGGCCAATGGCGCCGGAGAGGATGTAATTGGCCGGCGAGGAATATCTTTTTCAGGTAGTTTTGGAAGAGGAGGGGGCGGGGGCGAGGAGTCTAGCGGCACATCCTTCATGGAGCCTAAGCTTGCTTGTGACATGCTTGAATTCCCAACGGGAAGAGCCATCTGTAAAGACTTCTCGGCGTCAGCAACTTGCTCAGGTGCAGGAACGACTATTCGTTCATCCAACGACGGCATATCGGAACGGTCAACGGCCGGCGAAGCGTCTGCAGACAGAGATGCAACAGCAACCGTTTGGGCATCTATAGTTGAATCCGGCTCGGTCAATCCATCTTCGCCTTGGACGGAAATTGGTGCGTGTGGGGTTTCCATGCCGTTTGTGGGAGGGTGGGCGGCGGGCGTTACATCGTCAACGGGAGCCGGGGTATCGGCAGGGTCTTTATGGGATGCCAGTGTCGGAGAAGATGGCTTGAGGGCCCCTGCAGCTTGGGTATCTTCAGCTGGCATCCTGTGGCTATACAAATGCATATAGTATCGGAATTGCGCTCAATAAGAAGAATGTGCAGGAGAAACGAACCTCTAGGTCAACCTAGACCCGGAACCTGTATATCTCGTACGAAGACCTGCGCAAGACGCGAATTCGTCGACTATGCCCTTGGTCGGAATTTGCCGACTGCCACAGTCTAATTTGGCATTTCATGTTCAACGTGTGGCGCAAGGCATGGGCGAAAGACAAGGAGAGCAATCTCGATGATTCTCCTTTGACCCAACATAAAGCTGCATCTGAGGGAAATCTGGATCTCGACGTACCCGAAACGATTGAGGACGGCATTGGTGCCCAAGCCGCTCCACTCGTTTTGGATGGTGTCCAGAATGCTGCCTGCCCTGAGAGCGCATCCTCCTCTATTTCTGGGACTGCTGTGGCCCATGATGTCGGAGTTCAGCATGCAAACGAATCGCTTCATTCCGCTGCCATCGAAGATTCGGCAGTCAATGACGAAAGCTGCCATGATCGCGATCCTCCTCCACCTGCTAAGCGTCGTAAAGTGGCTCACGAGTCTCCTGATCCCGACCTGCACGTCAAGGACGAAGCGCGTCTAAAGTTTGAAGCCGCGATTGGCGCAAACAGTGCGGCTCCTCACTGATTGGTTGGTGATAACTGACTGATAAGTTCACGGATAGCAATCGTTCCGTTCTCATCGACACATCGTAAGCATTCATTCAAATCCCACTAGAGCATAAACCAACTTTATACACAGTTCAATCAAAATTTTTGGGGTATCTCATCACTTGGAGTTGTCGCGAGCAGCTGGACCTTTTTGAACGCCACAGTGAACGCAAGCTCACGGTAATAGTCACCGAGTATGGCCATTGTAGCTTATTTCACGTACTCAGCTTACGAAACCCCTAGATCGGAAAGTCGAGCACGCGAGCTGCATTCAGTGACCAGCACCTTCCGAGGCCTGGAGTCAGGTTGCATGTCAGACTCAGTTGGTGATAGCGATGATTTCATGGAAGTTGATTTGCCCGATTTGGCGGTTACAGACGTGCTCATTATCACAGTAAATGTAAGTTGCAACAGGCATCTTCATTCAGGTTCACCAATCCGCCTTGCATAGCTTTTCTTGCATGCGCTATCGAAAAATGCCCTTTCTATGTCATCCTTCTATCTTCTCATTCTAGATGGAGCCGATAATGCACACCACGGCCACTCATATGCTCATTTAATGCTCGATTATTATCATTCTTGTCCCTCAACCGAACGACCGCGATTCACAGGTCTCATGAGAGAATCCGTCTCCGTCACACCCGACATCTTGTTTGCTGAGAGTGCATGTGACGCCTCTATATATGGCCTTTCAGCGGAGACGCGCTCCATACTGAAGGCTCAGATAGCCCAGCCCGAAGAAATCGTCACTTTTTACGAACCCTCGATCGTTAAAAGAGACACCACCCTATGCACGCAATTAAAAGCCATTGACCCCGACATCAAGGTCTTGAAGCAGCAGCTTGCTGCCGCAACCGCAACGTAAGCAGTGTCTGACACTGTTCGATTCGAAAGTTCTTGATGATTGCAACCTGTGACAGTTTGCGCGACGTAGGGCCATGTGCGGCCGACCTGGTATGGAGACGTTACATGATTTCGGTAGAGCCCGAGTTTCAGGCAGGAGAGCCTGTGCCTACCGGAGACGAAGCTGCCGACGAGATTGCGTCTGAAAATTTTCGCATTAAAAGTAAAGTTCGGACGCTGTTGAAGGAGTGGACATTCACAATGCCCAATCTGAATCCATCATCAAAGACCTTCAACGTTACTCCCAAGTTCGCGAAATTGATACAGATCCTTCAGTGTTTTGAGGATCAAGGAGACGAGTTTCGTGGACTCATTTTAGGCAAGTCCACGCCCTCCCGGTGGATTTTGCGCCACCGCTGATCCATGCTCGCCTAGTGCAAAAGCGATCAACGGCTGCTGCTGTTGCTGACATGCTGCGTACCATCGGGGATCAGTTGCCATTTTTACGTCCACACACTCTGGTTGGGCAGGAAACCCGCGCAGAAGCCGTTGGGGGCATGGATCGTGCCGCTCAGCATGATGTAGTCGAGGAATTTCGGACAGGAAAGATCAACCTCCTGGTGGCAACGCGCGTTGCTGAAGATGGCGTTGAACTCCCCACCTGCACGTGTGTGATAAGGTGCGCAACAAGTATCTCGATTTGGTATGTATCAATGACACGAATTTCCTAAGATTCGACTTATTTGAGAACCACATTTCCTACGCACAATCGCGCGCTCGTGCAGATCAAAATCATGGTCATTTCATATTGATGGTGGAGCAAGGTAACGATGTTCATCGGAGAATTATCTACGGTGTAGCTCGCCTTGATCCTCCAATGCGCAACTGGGTCCATGCTGTCGCAAACACGCCGGGCGGTGTCGCCCCTCCTCCATCACTTCTCGAGAAATCTCATGCTCAGCGCGTGGACAGCGATGACGAGGAACCTCCGCAGGAGGAGTATATCCTTGATCCCACCACAGGTGGTCGCATCTATTCGAAGGACGCTGCTGGCGTCATTTACAAATTTGTTGCGGCTCACAGCGAAAAACGTTCCTCGAAGCCACTTTTCGAGCACTCCGCAATCAACGATAGCTTATTTCAATGTTCAGTGATTCTCCCGAAACTGGCACCTCTTGCCAATGTCACTGGTCCCCCGGCAAAAAGCAAGAACGAAGCCCGGCGTCTCGCATGTTATCACACTTGCCAGCGGCTCTATCAGCTTGGATATCTAGATCATACTCTTTTCCCACGTCCCCCAACCATTCGTTCATTTCTTCCCGATATTTATGCTGGCTTCAACGTTGAACCTGATTGGGGAGCTCGAGGAAAAGGTCCCAAAGTCCCTAACCCTCTCGCCAATGTCACATTGGATGCCAATGGTCAGTTTATCAAGGGGAAAACCGCTGGAACTCGATGCTACGCTAGGAAGCGACCTGCATTCTGGAAAAACTCCCTTCTTCTGGGCTGCACTGGTCGGCTGTTTCCTGTTGTTATCGATATCGACATGTCAGAAATCACTTCGGACGGGTTTCGGGCTCTTTGTCTCCTCTCTCGTCACCCTTTACCGCCAATAGAGCCATTCAAGATCTTTTATTCCGGGTTTTCCGTTGAAGTCAATCTTCGCAGATGCAACCCTATTCTGGTTTCAGCGGAGTCTCTTCTCCAGCTCCATCAGTTTTCCACTCGTGTTATTCGCGCCGTCTCAGGCAAACCCTTAGAGAACGCCCTCGAGAAAACACCATACTTCCTCGCGCCACTCAAATATGAGTGGAAAATGCCCACAAATTCAGACTCCTCGCCCCCGTCGCCATTTTGGAGGCCGTCCGTCGATGAGGGTATCTCGTGGGACGAGATTCAAGCAGGCGCGACACATTGGTTTCGGCCTCTTCGTGCATCCACCATCGAAGAACTAGAGGTAGATCTTGACGATGCCATAATTCAAGATCGCAAGTTAGAATTTGCAAATAAATTTGACGCAGTAAGACTACGACGTGATCTCAGTCCTCTTTCTAAGCCACAAGGGCTCAAAGTGAGCCTCTTCCTGCACTTGGTACATATTTCGAAGTTTCAACGCAACTGCAGGGTGACACGCCATTCGCCTCATACCTGGAACTCTGCAAAGCTCGTCGCAAGGATTTTGAAGGACTCAATGATGAACATCAGCCTATGATTGAGGCGTTGGCGACTGCGGAACTGTTGAATCGATTAAATCCAATGGCCAACCTCCATTTCGCCGAACGCACGGCCACACCACATTGTCCGTCTGTGTTCATTGCGGTTATCAAATCATATACCTAACACCTCGTGATTGTTAGTCCTGATCCCTGAACTCACTGTGCGTTGCACATTGTCTGCGTCGTAAGTACAATCCCAAATAGGTTTCTGTGGCTGTCCCACTCAAGCTTGACAGCGTGTTTCGGACGGCCCTCCTATTTCCGTCCATCATTCGACGAGTGGACGATTACCTCCTAGCCAAGGAGGTCAACGCCAAACTCTTTGATAATTGGCTTCAGGAAAAGACAGTTCTCATCGCCCTCACCGCACCTTCGGCCAGCGTAGAATTTGATTATGAGCAGCAGGAACTTCTCGGTTAGTTGTCACCTACGAGCTTTCACACTCATATCAACAATGTCCTCGCCGCAGGTGATGCATACTTGAAGTATTTGTCGTCAATCTATCTGTTCGTGACGTATCCGACTCAACAGGAAGGAGCAATGCATGTGGCGCGTCAACGGATTATCAGTAATCGATCGCTTCTGCAAAGAGCACGAGAAGCGGATGTGCCCCAATACATCCAATCCAAGCCATTTATCCCTAAGCTATGGATCCCATACAACTTCAAATTTGCGAAGCGTGTTCGAGAGTCGGTTCCACCTGATCCATCGGATCGTGATATGATTCATGGTGATTCTCCCATGGAGGAACTGACAGCGGGGTCTCAGAAACACGAAACGGACGATGCTCTCGAGGAGGGAGAGTCCCTTCCCTCTGAAGCACAAGTGCAAGATGAACCACACGAAGAGCAGCCAGAGCCGGCGCCACAGGACGCACCAGAAGTCGAAGCCCGTCAAATCGTCTCCGGGACAGCTCCACAAAGGCCTAGGAAGCGTTCGGAAGACACTCGCGTGCAGTGGCTGGGTGACAAGGTTCGAAATCCTTGCTATTGGAGGAGTGATCTATTAAACCAATGCAATATGTTAGTGCGTAGCTGATGTTGCGGAAGCACTCATTGGAGCAGCCGTCATTACGGGAGGCATCGAATCGGCGCTCAAAATCTCGAAGGATCTGGGGTGCTACCTCCCCCGTATTGACAGATGGTCGGACTTTGGTCGGAAGGTGTTAGCCCCACCTCCTGAGTGGACTGCCGAACTCTCACAAGAATCGCTTCTCGAAATGGAGGAACTTGTCGGCTGCACCATTTCCAAGCCTCATATTATGGCTCAAGCTCTTGTAAGCTTCAGGTGTTTAGCAGCAACGGCCCAGTTCACTGAACGATCTGCGCGCCAGACGCATACGTCTATTCAAGGGAACGATTTGCCGTGCTATGAAAGGCTCGAATTCCTTGGCGATGCAGTGCTGGATTATCGTGCGTCATCTTTGTTAGACAGTTGCTACCTCTAATCACTGAAATTCCTCTCAGTCGTTGTCGGGCATATCTTTGATTTGTATGGATCGCTCTCCCCAGGTGCCATAACTCTCTTGAAGGTGGGTAGGGAGATCAGCTATTTTGTTTCAAGCCTGACGTCCCTGAATGTTCAGGGTGCGATGGTCACAAACTTCGCGCTTGCTGCAGTCTGTGTCGAGAACGGCCTGCACAAGCACATCATTTATGAATCCCCGACGCTTGGAGTCGAAATAGAAAACTATGTGGAGCAATTGAAACGTGGCCGAGATCTGGAGTATAAGATTGCGGATAATGAAGGGCGCCCTCCAGGCCAATACTGGATTGATATTGAACCTCCTAAGGTGCTTACTTTCACTTCTCAGCCTAGAGCGCAAGTCCACAGCTTACACCTGTAATGTGAACCAGCCATTGTCAGATATCGTAGAATCGACCCTTGGCGCCTTACTTGTGCTCGATAATTTTAAATCGCAAAGCACAGCGCGCATGTACAACAAGATCCTCAAGCCGTTCTTCGAAAAGCACATCTCACTGCAGACGCTGGCGCACCATCCAACCAAAGTACTGTTTGAGATGTTCCAGTCGCGTGGTTGTCAGCACTTCGAAATCGCGGAGGGCCCAGAAGGCGGCGAAGATGCGGAAGGGAACCCGCTGGGGGAGGGGCAGATACGGTGTGATGGTATGTGTTGACCCAATTCCACACTTCAAGGTCAAATCATGTAATCTGACCGAGCGGGTATTACCGAGCCAGTTATATGCCACGATATCATCCTTGCGAGCGCCGTAGATGTAAATTTGGCTCTTGCTACCCGACGTTGCTGCTATATGGCGTTGGATGCCATCGAAGGCGACCCGGAGTTCCTCTCACGAACGTGTGACTGCCGCGCCATGCTACAGGCCCAACGCGAACAGCGGCGCGCTCGCGCTGAGTCCTCCGCTTCGAAACATGGTGCCACCTCTGTGGTGTCGGGGCAGCTGTCGCCGTCGAGGGATGCCAGCGAGGATGGTGATGCCGATGATAGAGAAGAGGCGGCGTTACAGGGCGTCCTCGAGGAGGAAGACAATGCATTCACAGCCTTTCAGCCGCTTGGCGCTGCTGGAAGGGCAAATTTTAACGAGGCCTTCATCACGGGTGGCGAAGAGCCGACGTGAATTTTCATGGCTTGATACTCAACCGACAACAAACGCGTACATATACATTCACATAGAACGAATTGCAACCATGAACATTATCCCTATCGTCGACCAGGCTCGAACTCGTTGCCGTCCATTCTAACTCCCATGGAGTTCTTAACCTCGAGTCCAAGAACTTTCATTTTACCAACCTTGCAATTTGGTCTGTCAATGCACCAAATATCGTGTATTTGAATGGCACATACCTCGATGCGTTCATTTTGAACCTTGCGAAGCGCGGCCAACTGATCTCTGGTTAGGTGCGTTTCATGCTGTACGCTGCCTCGCTTATGGGAGGCAGCATGCGCCTGGAAGTCGGCAGTAGGGTTATACTCGCTGGAGGGTGGTACTAGTTCCCCGTTTCGCAGCAAGTTCATATGTGCTTCATACTTTGCCATATTCTACAGTTGAAATAGTTGCGGCCACCTAGACTTCACGCAATCTGAATAATGACACTCACATAGTATTTGTCGTGGGGAAGGGTTGCTAGAAGCGTAATGCGAATTTGGATAAGATATCAAGCGATATGATATCCACGAAGTGCTATTGCTCACCAGTGTTGTAGTCTTCCACAAATCGCAGGAATAACTTCTTTTCTTGGTCTTTACTCAACGTTTCTCGGTTCACCATCTTCTCTTCTATCAGCCAGGCTCGAAATTCCTGGTTATAGAATGCCATAAGCCCATGAAAATTAGAGTCGGGAATTCAGGTTGAGAAGCTACCTCTTCCTTTTTGTAGAGACTGAGAGACGGTTAGCTGGCGCCACAAAATGCGTCATATAACGTACTCGGCCTCACTGATGATTCCATACTGCCCCCACTCAGAGGTTGAGGCGCCTTTGCCTTTCTTTACGGGGGCATCAGATACTGACAATCTGGAGTCATGAAATGACATACTCTCTTCTCCTTCCGAGCCTTTTTCTTCTCCCTCCTCTCTAAACTACGGCTACTACGCCTATGTCTGTGTTTGTGTTTGCGGTGATGCTTGCGTCGTTTTGTATCCTCATCACTGTCACATGAAGACGAGGTCGATGCAGAACGAGAACGCTGGCGTTTCCTGCGGTGTCCATGAGGGGAGTGAGAATCCCCTCTGCGACGAGCAGGGGAGCTGGAGCGTGAGCGGCCGCGATGTTGGACAGCGCCAATGGGGGAATGAGAACGGGAACGGTGCCGATGACGATGGTGACGGTGGCCGGAGCGTTCGCGAGACTGAGAGCGGTGCCTGTGTCGACTTCCCCATTCCCCATCATCGCCGCCCACACGATCGTCGCGACCACGACCGTGTTTCAACAACGGACCCGGTGAACTTGAGCGGCCTCGCATTACTATTGTTTGGATCGAGGGCTTCAACGACGAAGCGCCTTATCCCATTCTTTCTTGAGTCATCGCCGAGCCATGGCAAAGCGTCAAGCGACGTACCAGATCGGCAAAGATGACATGGGCGATGAGGGTGAGAATGAAGTGGTCAGTTTGTGGTTGCAAAGTCTGGAAAGCAAGTGATAACAGGCTGTGAACAGGACTCCCCATCGTTCAACTCCAATCCCGAAGAAATTGCCAAAAGACCGTGAGGGCTTTCTCTGATGTAAAAAATGCACCCTTTTCAATGCGTGGACTTATAGGATTAAAGGCCTCCCAAAGCGCGTCGGCCGGAACGCGCCGTCACCACAGAAAAGCGCAGATGTACGCTAATCATGCCTCTGACTAGACTGTGCAGCCTTTGAAACTCTCCCGTGATAGAAGCCTTCCGCTGGTGTATTTGGCGAGTTGCCGTCAGGTAAACCCTCTATACCGGCGCTATTCCCGCCTTCCAGCGATGCGCCACCCAGCTTCTCATTCCAACCGCCATCAAAATCTAACACACCTGCCTCGCCCACTCCCAGTTTTCCTTCGTTCCAACCACCCGGCCACACGCCGGTGGCGGCAGCAAACACACCCACTACGAACAAAGATGACAACCTATTTAAATTCTATTCCTCTATGCGCGGCTTAAACCAATCGCTTTTAGAAGTATTACAGGCCGAAACAGCGAAAGATCCCTTCTCTGACCTTGAAACCGTGCTTGACGTAGCGCTCAGGAACTACTCGCGACATATCAAGACGATCAAAGCCGCTCAGGTTGCAACGATTGCCACCAGTAACCCAACGCCTGTTGCTGCGCCATCGCCCCCCGCTGGCGGGTTCCTCTTCGGAGGGAAATCACTTCCTACCTCCGGCACTTCAACTCCAGCCTTAAACCCTGAAGTTCCAGCCTTCATCCCAGTTAAATCCCCATCAGTGTTCCCTGCTTTCATCCCCCCAGGCTCCGGTGCAAAAACCACGCCCGAGGACAAGAGTCCGGCTGACGATGGCGAGAGCACAGACAAGAGCAAGGACACGCAGCCAACTGCCGCTGCTCTCCCTTCGTCATTTGATTCTATCGCGAAGTCTGCTGCTATTACCGATACACAGATGGAAGGAAGCTCATTCGGGAAACCGAAAGAATCGACGAAGGAGGCCCTGGAATCGACATCGATGGCGAAAGTCTCTCCCTTCAAGCCCTCTGTTTTCGGCAGTAGTGCATTCGGGGCCTCAAGCGCGTTTGGAGGGCCTCCTGCCTTAAGTTTTGGCGCGTTTGCCACGGACAATGACAAAGACGGTGAAAAGGAATCGCCAAAATTCGGGGCACCCAAATCCACGTTCAGTACCAACGCATTCGGCAGTGCTATCTCTACATCATTTGGGGATCTGCCTACCTCTGTGACCTCTGTGGGCTTCTCGTTTGGCTCAAGTATCGTTGGCGCGAAAAAGGACGATACCTCCTCTACTGCCCAAGCTGAGAGGGCGCCCAGGCCCGCAACTACGGGTCCGGCGGTATCCGCTTTCGGTGGTGCCACCTCCGGCTCCAACGCTAAGCCGGTGTTCGGAACTTCGGCTTTTGGTGCGCCAGCGAAATCTGTCTTTGGATCTAGCTCGGGAACTAGTTTGTTCGGTGGCGGCGGCGCATTTGGACCCTCCAGCGCTGCAAAACTTGGCGAAGGTTCCACGACGCCAACATCTCCATTCGGGACAGCTTCCGGTTTCGGTGGGTTTGGCGGCGGTCCTTCAGTCTTCGGCGCGCAGTCCACTCCTGCCCCAGCAGCTCCCGAGGCTAGTGGGGAATCGCAAGAAACCGAGGCAGAGTTCCCGCCGGCTACATTCGAGTTCGCGTCTACTGATATCGAGGGTGCTGGCGAGGAGGACGAAACACCCGTGTACACAGTACGCGGTAAGTTACTCAAGCTTGTTGAGGGCAAATGGAACCCTCTCGGTCTTGGTTACTTTAAAATCAAGAAACATAAGGAGACGGGGAAGCACAGAGTCTTGTTCCGGACTGAGGGGAATGGGCATGTTGTGGCAGTACGAATCTCGCCATTCCCGTCATCTGGCGCATGTGCTGACGCGCAGATCTTGTCACAGAATTTCAATATCTTTGCCGGCATGGCGCTGACCAAACAAGCTAGGTTATTACGTTTCCCTGGGATGGAGGGATCACAACTCGTCCCCTTCGGACTTCAACTGAAGCTATCTGTTATGGTGGATGAAACGTATGATGCCCTGTCCAAGGCTTCTTCCGAGGTGAAACCCACCTGAAGTTACCTTAAGATGTCTCCTTACACACGATACTTGGTTTTCTACGTTTTGTGTCGACGCGCATTATCTCAGACAGCACCTGTCGAATTGTATTCGATGCTAATTTACATTTTATTGCTGACTGTGCAACCAGTTTCAAAGTTGCACTCGAGCTTTAACTGGGTCATCTGTGGCGTCCATTCAGTAGCAACCATTCGGTGAGAGATTTACGCCACAGACAAATTTTTCAGTGATTCAGTAAATCCTTGGCGGCGGCCTCAATTCCTTCCCAGTACCTGAGACGGATGCTTGCTTTCCTTGCGTCTTCTGTATTGTTTGTGGCAAAAGCATTCTCCAATGCGCGGACTTCCTCTTGTATTCGCACTATAGCAGGAACCACCGTTCTATTATGATGCAGCAGATACTACAGAGAGACGCACATTTGTTCCCTTGCCGAATACGCGTCATCTCCTCTTCCGAGTCAGCCTCCTCTAATGCGCTGCGTGCCTCCATCACCTCCATGATAAATCCGGCATTGTTCTCGGTTTGACTATCCAACTTGTCGGTCTCCTCTATTTTGATCTTACGAAGCGACAATAGGTATTCGGCACGCTTCAATGGTGAGAACAGTGTCTGGTAGGCTCTGTTGAGCTCAGCAGAGTTGGCGCCAGCAATTATAACAGCGTCCTAGGCGTCATATTCACCGTGGAAACATAGATTGAGAAAGGCATCACGCTGCGCACGATGAACGAGTTCCAACGTACGGCGCCTTGTGTAGCTACTTTATCCGGATGTGCCAATCGCTGGGCTTGAATAAAATTACGCCTGAGCTCCGCCAAATCGACTATGAATTGGTTGGGACCCTCGTCCAGGTTTAAGAGTACGTGATATGGAGAACGCGGCGCAACTCTGAGTTGCAGAGATGTGCTGAACTTTTGTAAACCAGAAGCTAAATGCAGACGAGGCAATAAGCGGGCATGATACATGTCGTCAGCCAGCGAAGGTTGTGGTTAACGTAGAAGCCCAGGACTGCTTTGCAGCTTAGTATGTTTGAGGTTATTTGGCGGCTACGTGGATGTGAAATTACCGCCATGGTGGAACCAGAAGGGTCTTCATCACAGGCTGCCACACCTGTGCATGTTCTTCTTCCCTCTCATTCTCACTCGTTCAATATCAGCAATCTTTCTCCTGATGCGACAGTGGCTGACTTGAAGCACGCGATCTCAGAACAGTGTGCCGGGCGACCGCAGGTCTCGGGACAGCGAATCATCATGCAAGGGAGAGTTTTGACGGACAGCGAGAGTCTGGTATGCTACTATACTTTCATGCCTTCCGTATCTACCTCAATAATGAAAATGTGCAGCCACATACCGAGCCTCGCGTTGTGCATCTTGCCGTGCATCCAGCAGCGTGGACGACCACCCCACCACCGTCTCCACGACGCACAGCTACAGGTCTCCCTGCTGTCTCTTCCGCCTCTATTTCTATCGCGCCCATAGCCGCCGGACCCCCGTCCAATGAACCTCCACTGCCACTCACGCTACAGCTGTCGTCCCTTCCCACTGAATTTATTACTCACATCCACGCAAATGCCCTACGTATTCTGTCCGGGCAAACTGCTATGCCATGGCCAGGCCCAAATGATGTCTCTCACGCCCGGCGGGTCACTCGGACTGTCATAAAATATGCCGGTCTTGGGTGGCCACCGATTCTCGAGGAAGACTTGACATTTGACATCGAGCCTGGCAAGGGATTGCAGTACACCTCCGTAGTAGTGGAGTGCGTCACTCTCATATTGCTTGCTGTCCCGGCACTGATGTCAGCTTTTGCAGTGGTTTACCCTATCTGGCACTGACATCTCCTGACATGGCGCCAACCCCAGCGCAACTGAAGGCTCTCCAAGTTCTGACATATACATTCCCTCTCCTTCCATTGATGAAACATCTTCCCCGACCAGCTCCTGTCCCGACCCGCCAGCGCAGTCCTCAGCAAGGTCTCCCTCAAGGTCAAGTGATACGTCGATTCGGAATCAACGTCCGTGTCGGTCGCGCTCCTGCTCCGCGCGCGCCTGCTCCGGATGCAGAAGGCCGCGTAATATTTGATGATGAAGACCCTCGCGCCTACTTCCCACCAGTTCCTGAATTCCGGTTCCAATTCCAATTTCATCTTCCGCCATCCCGGGTGCTCCTGCAACTCCTCTTCACACTTTCACGAGCGGCGCTTCTTTTATATTTCTTTGCGCCAGCCCGCCAGCCACTATGGCTGACTTGCATTATAGGTTGGATTGGCTGGGAGATCTATGTTGTCCTTAGACACACTGGACGAGAGCGCGAACGCGGCCAAGGACCAGCTGGTGAGAATCAGCAGCAGAACGCTGAGGCCGCTGTAGGTCGTCGAGCTGGTGTCCAGGGCAATGCCCCCGTTGCAGGAGCTAATGCACAAGAGGAAAATCAAGCTGCCAACGGCGGTGATGCACTCACCCCCGCAGATGGAGCTGGCGGACCCAATCCGCCAGCGACTCTAGCACGAGCTCCCAACACGAACGAGATTATTCACTTTATCAACCGTATAGCACATATGAACCTTGCTGCAGAATCAAACGCCCTCAACGTTGCCGTTCGGCCCCCTCCTATCGCGCCTGCACCGGGCGCTGCTATGCCTCCTCCTGGTGGCGGGCCCCCAGGCCCGCCGGCGGAACAGCGGGCTGAACAGCCTCTTGAAAACGCAGCCGTCGAAGCAGCCGTCGAGCCAAGTCTAGTTCATCGTTCGACAACATTCCTTGCACTTTTTGTAACGAGTCTCTTTCCAGTCATCTGGGAGCGAAGAAGAGCACGCTTGCGAGCGAGGGAACGTTGGGTTCGAGACATGTTTATTCACGGTCGGCCGAGTATCGACACACAGGCGCCGCGGACGGTGGACAGCGGGGCTCCTGCGCCACAGCCTAGTGGACCAGAGGTTGCACAAAGACGCGTAGAGGCTCTGGCCGGGTGGCGTAGGGCTTACGTTGAACGCGTGATCTCTGGTGAAGCGGGAGATGACGGGGAACCCTAGTTAGCTTCGCTTTCGCCTTGTATTTATTTGTTTGTGTATAACATTTTGGCCGCCGCGTCGCGCATCCGAACTCGCGTCTTTGTGCCGCATGTCAAATAAGAGGAAGCTGACAGACTGGTTTGCCCCTAATCCTGCTATTAATCAGTCGTCCAAAGGCGCGATTGCTGACTCGAAACCTCGAATCAGTCCGTCGCGGCTAGGATCGAAACATGAAGGCCATCGTGCGGATTCCCGTCCGCCCGGCCCACGTTCCGGCCCATCGGTCAGCGATAAAATGCCGAAAGCTGGGCGCATGGTCCATAATTCCATACCCAGGGTCTCCCAGGTCATAGACCTTGCTGACTCTGGAATTGAAACGGACAGTAGTGTCGAAATCGTCGGCGCCAACTCTGGTGGTATAATATCTAAGAACGGGAAATCACCAATTGTCGTCGAAGTATCTTCTGATGCGATGACGCCGAGTACTGTCTCTCCCAAATCGGCTATGGGCGTGTCTGACGATAACTCAGATATCGTTTCCAGCCTAAAACGCCCTAATGCCACAGCATCAACCACAATGTCAAAACGACGTGTCTCTGAAACTCCGCCTGCCTTAGGCTCGGAACCAGGAAGGGCTAGTCCGAATGAGCGCGCGCGGAGGCACGTTGAGGTTACTCTCACTATGCGACCTTCGCCGAAACCGGCACCCAGTCCTAGAAAAGAAGAGAAGGATAACCATGACATGGAATGGACACCCCTCCCTCTTACCCCCCCAAATGCTGCCTCCAATTCAAAGGAGACGAGATTCAAATCCTTGGCGTCTGACCGCGACCGCTCACAAGATACCTGCGTGGCGAGCACCGAGTCGCAGCGCGCTACAGCTGCAGAAATCATTGCGCGCATGAAAGCAGATGTATCCGCCAAAACAGGCGCCATTTCCTCAGATGACGAGAGTAAAGACAATAGGACCGACATTGCTGCTGTGCTTGCAGAAGACACCAGTGACAATGACGAAGACGAAGTGAATGTATTGTTCGGGCAGAAAATGTCGTCCGTTGGCACCCAGGCATCGTATGTTTCCCCTTTCTTACTTGGCCTTCCCGGACTGACGCTCTGACCCAACCCAACGTGCGGCACGATATCCCAACCACCAGGAAACGCCATTTATTTTCAACGTCATCTCTTTCGCCAGCTCCTGACGACGATTCGGACGACTCGCAATCTGGATATCCTGCTCTTCGCCGTTCCTCGCGGGTTGTCGCGCCTCCCAAGCCAATCACAACTTTTGTCCCAGCCGCTAGCCGCTCACGCCGGAAACAAACTGAATTTGATCGATTGTTCCTCGAGGACACGAGGAGAAAACGGGCCCGAGGTGGCGTTGATGGTTACAAACAGGCAGAATCGCTCGCTGCCGCCCTTGAGTTTTCGTCATCCGCCAACGAGGCAGACGACTCCAACGATGATCAAGATGCCTGGTCTACAACCGAGTCGGCCAGACGGTCAGGCCAATTAAAGGGTGCACGTTCCCAGTCATCTGGCGCATCGAGCTTCATGTCCGGCTCAGATGACAACGGACCCGAGGCGAAAGCTCATGCAGGCGGTGATGAGCGGCATGTTGGTGGCTTGGCCCAAAAATATTTAGGGCATGATGACACGAAGAAGCTCAACAGTATCCTGCAGGATGACGCAAGCAGTTTGAGATCAAGGATTCTTGAAGATGGTGCGCAAACCTTGGGCGAAAAACGGGCCCTATGGGAGAAAGCAACTATTAGCACTTATGTGGGTATAATTGTCTTGTTCGTCCGGCATTCATTGACTTTGGGATGCAGGCGACGTCCGTGAAGCATCTCAACGCTGGTGATGTGCTCGTCAAGAGATTGCTCGCAGCAATACAAAACGAAGGTTTGCAGTGTATTTTCCCTGGTCGATGCTGAGACTGAACGATGGGCCTTTAGCGGTATTTGAGGCGACAATGTATCTGCAACGCTGGGAAACGTACCAAAACAGGTGTGACCCAACAACTGTGCGTCAATTTGTGGATATATCATTACAATTGGGTGAGCACTGCTTCCACACTCCCATACGAATCCCCTATCTTAGTTTGGGATAGCAATCTATTCGGCGAACGCACTCCTCGGTGATAACGTTACTTCCGGCCTTGTGCGACTCCTGGAAAAGTACTCGGACAACCTTGGGGTCGTTGGCCTCACAGTTCGCGATCTCATAATCGCCGCTTGTGCCTCCCTTGGTGCGCGGCGCGATGTTCTGCAGGCATTCAGCTTTGCGAAAGCTAACCCGCTTGGGGTCGGCGAGCGTATGAATACATACAACGTTGTCGTGCGGGGAAAGGCGCATCGTGCCTCATGCTCTGCGCGCTACATCCGCTTAATGCTTTCATTGGCATCGTGAGTCGTAACTTCCTGTGGCATTCCATTTCGCTTATTCACCTCTCAGACTTGGCATTCTCGCACCCGATGAGCTGTCAGATGTGATTGTATTCATGGTGCTCATTGCTTGTGACCCATCGTCGCCACCAGAATTAGAGCGGCGAATCACCAACAACCTTCAAGAAATTTACGATGACAATGTGGAGGCAGATACGGTAGGTGGATCGTGAAGCACCCATCAAGCGGATCTAACTTTCCCCAAAGGAGCGACGCGTCTGCAATGCACTTGTTGATTCATTCAAGGACGGTACTTGGTCTCAGAAGCACCTTGCGGTTTCACTCCTTCCCAACCACACAGCGTCGTCAAGGCGACTGCAGGCATGGGTTGCGTTCGGCTTCTTGGTACCGAATGAACTCTGCAAGGTGACCGCTGTGAGTGTTAGCATTGCGGCGGCTACAAGTGTAATTGTCGTCCTGAGTCACCTCCACAGCAGCGTTATTTGCATCCGCCAACTCTCGTCCCAATTCTCACCCAACTATTGGATCGCGGCCTCACGACCACAGAGCAAGATGTTTTATTTGACCTACGAGAATCTGCGGCGCCGTTGCGTGTGCCTGATTTTGAGCAAATCACCATCCAAACGCACATTCTCGACATCATGCTTACTGATGTCAGAACATTTGTCGAGTACGAACATGAAGTTGAGAAAGCGCGCACAAAAGATACGGACACTGTCCCTCAGGCTGTGCCTATGCCTATCGCTGGAAAAAAGCGGACTGTCTTGGACATGCTAGTCAACGGATTACAGCTCATGCATGATGGTATCGGTGAGTTGCGTGCATTGTTATTCAATCGGTTCTTTAATCACGTATCCATCATTGCATTGGTCAGCCGACGGCAGAGCTGCCCATCTTGACCGCAGTCGGTTGAAGCAAGTACTTCAATGTCTCCAGGTTCGCCTGACATATGAGAAGCATTCCGCGTTAGAATTTGTCGCTCACAAGGAAGGCGCTCCTATGCGAATGAGCCTCGACGCGCACTTCTCCCGCATGCATTCATCAATCAGCCCTCTCGGGCCCTCAATATGACAGAGGATGGTCAAGTTTGGAATTGATTATGTTTTATACCACATTACATCTTGTTTAGTGCTTACATTATCCTTCAACTGTCACTTTATGAAAATTCATCAGTGGTGAATACGTTTGATCGCCTTTTCTTCGCAGGGGCGTCCACGGAAGACAAGTGGCCAGGAGGTGAGGGCGGCGGGGTCTGTACGTTGCCTTCTGAGTCCACATCAATATTCCAGTCAGGGCTGTATTGACGCGCCGGGGGCGTTGTGCAACGAGGCGAACCCCCGGAGTGCAACACATTTGAATCTTGTTCCCACGGAGGCGGCGCCTTAGGGCAATTGTCATCGGGTTCGTTCAGATCAAGCTCTATATCCCAGTCGGGTGATGGGGATCGACGAGCTCCAATAGTGTCATCCTCCGTTATGGGTCGGCGCGGAGCGGCAGGCGGCCGTAGCCGCGCTGCTGCGGTGGAGGTGGAGACGGGCTCCTTTCCTTTGATTTTACCCCCCGATCTGCGAAAAGGCTGATTGAGTGCTTCATTTAGGCGCCTCACTTTGGTTGGGCCAATGCCAGGACAATTTGAGAGTTGCGCAGGAGTGGCGTTGGCAATACCGGCAAAGGACTGATATGAAACAGCTCAGGAGCCCTGCATCGCGGGTATCATATCACCAGGATGTACATACCCCAAAGTGGGTTCGCAGTGTGGTAACGTCAGTTTTATTCACACCTTTGACAGAAGTGAGCGCAGATCGAAGGACGGAATTGTAATCCGTGTCCACGCGCTCCTTGATGCTATCCGGTGGCCTATTTTCGTAAGCTTTATAGGTCTGTATATATAGCGCTGCTTCTTCAAATCTGAAGGGAAAGTGAACATCAACAGAGGCGGATCGGAAGGACTAGCTGTGAGCCACATACGACCAGGCAACTACGATTGTAACTTCGTTGATGAGGCAAGACTTCAGAAGCAATTATTTATTAGTTTATTACTGATCTGTCAGAGCAGGAATGTCACCTTGGTAAGTTCTCTTATTGGTTGCTCATGTTGATCTCCCTGAACCACAGTCAGACATCTTACGCGGTGGCAGTCCGAAATCGACTGACCACGTCACACAGAATAAGCAGTACACGGAGCAGATAGCGTTTCTCGAGTGCTTGAATCCTACCGTAGCAATATTCCGGATGAAGCCTGTGATATTTTAAGCTAGAAATACATAGCGAACATGAAACACGAAATGTCAGTCTCGACTGACTCACTGCTGAGACGAAAATCACTTCATTAATTACCTCAGGAACAAAACACCTGTGGTGCGGCCAACTTCGTAATCTGCAAGAATGTCGCCATACTGCCAAGGCACATTGCGCAGATGTTCCATGAGGGGATTGCCTTTCTGATTTCGACGCACGAGTATAGCATTAGTGTACGGGCGCTGGAGATTCTGGTTGACTGCTCTGGTCGTTGGGGTCGCAGTATCACCCGCCATAGTTGACGTGCCCGGCGTTGGGCCAGATTCGTCCATTGGTGCTGTCCTTCGGAGCCGGCACGTGCCATAAATGGCACGAAAACAAGCTATCTTATCAACGCAAAAGCTTATTCGTCGCCTTCAAGTCCGCGGGTTTGGCGAGTTGACATAAATGTGCATTCACGACTACCTGTGGTACGATAAGGTACTACACATAACACACTAGCAAAACCATCCTCAATTTGACGCGGCGATCCGACCTATGTCTCCTGCGGCGTTTCTTCTGGCATGTGGAAATGGAAACGGGTGCCGTCATTGGTTTTACTATCGTTCCCATAGTTCTGCACCACCAAAGAGGCTGCACTGCTGCCCGTCGGTGAGGCCTGCTTCCCGTTGCGTTGCGGACGATCACGCAAATGGCTCGCTTCATGTTTACGTAAGTTAGTTCCCTGCGATGATTGTCAACACGGAGAATTATTTTAGGACGGGGCTCAGCGCACCTGCCCAAAAGCTCTGGTGCACCCAGGAAACTTGCATATATATGGTCTCTCTCCAGTGTGAGTGTTTTGGTGAGTTTTTAAATTTCCGCTCTGAGATTCGTGAAATTGAATAATCCTCGCACGTTGCTTGCGGACAAGATGATACCAGCCTGCGTGAATGTACGGCCACAGCCAGGAAACGGGCACGAGAACGGACGCGGGCGTTCACCATTGCCCGTATGGAGGTATTGATGCGATTTCCATCCCTGTTTCTGGGCAGGTGTGACCGTGAGTCGAGTTTTCCATCGCTGCAGCTGACGGCTCACCGTTCTGAAGACCTTTGTACATGATGGACATGGGAAGTCCGCAGTGGACCTTGGCGCTGGATCGCACGGACGGCGTCCGACGGCCTGGGAAACTAATGAGTACCAAGTCCAAATGACCCAAGAGGATTTTCTTGCCTGATACAAAGGCGGACGTTTCGACCAAGGATGATTAATGTAGTAAGATGAGGCGCCCCGTAAGAGACAAGGTGGCGGCACCCACCATAGCACCGTCTTCGGAAAGACATTCATCAAGCGAGATGTCCGACGCGTCACAAATTGACCGCTTGTCGCTTTCTGTTAGGTTATCTTGGGGAGTTTCTTCACGGTTTGAAGAGCCCGGGGATGACCTGTGGCCTCGTCAGAGTGTGGTGTAACGTCTTTACCGTGGTAACCACCCCACTCACGGACTGAGGACTGGGAAGGCTAAGAGGCGGCTGATATCCATGATGTCAAGGCTGTTTATTGATTTGCCAGAGTTCGGGGAGCAGGGGACGTTCGACAGTACCGATGCAGGGCTGTGGCTCTGAAAACCCGGAGGAATTCAGAACTAAGGATCAAGGGGGTGCCAGCTGAAGGAACCGAGGGAGGGAATAAGCTATGTGAGTGGGATCAAGTATGCTGGTTTTTAATGGCTCTTGTGCGGATGATCCAGATGCACATCGTTTGCCATGTGTGGAATCAACAAGTCATAACAAAAGGCACCTGGCCACACCTCACTTTTAGAATCAATGCTGCATTGTGGAAGATACCACAAGGTAATAAATCTCTCGGCCTGGATTACTATCTATTCTAAACTGTAAATCTACCCCAGTCGCCGCCTCTCTTCTAGGCATAGTGACGCAATGGAATTCCGCGGCGTCAAAGACCTGCCATTTTCATTCGCACTAGGCTGTGATGGCACAATCGGATTTGCCATTTATGAACCTTGGGGAGGCCGTGTGTGATGACCCGCGTACACAGCGATATTTGCCATTACAGCGACAGGCGCTCATTTCGGCGAGGAGAGTCTATTGAAGAATGCTTATGTCCGGCCAGGACGCTCAATTCTCGTGCATGGGCCGGCAATCCATACCAGAAATGTATCGAGGTCAAAGCAGAACCCCTAGTCATATTGAGCTCCAATTACCAAGGCGTCTGTCTCCCATCAAAGATCGTGCGAGATGAAGGAATGAAGCAAATATGTGTGCCGGACATCAAAGGAAGTCAAATTGTGGGCGGAGAGAGTAGTGTCATGCAGCGCGCGACAATAGTCGGGCACGTTCCACGCAACCGATCGAGGGCGACTCACAGCGGCAATTTCCCAGAATAGATGGACAACAAGACGGTATTATCGGAGATCGTGGGAGAAAGCCACAGATCAAACAATAAACGGTTGCCACGCGCTTTAGCACAAACGTCCCAGGGTGCGAGGTGATTGAATCTAGACAGTCCACTAACAGCTCAGTTGAGGCATGACACGAAGCTTTCGGGAGTAGAATCATATAATCAGTTCCCGCCGGAGACACATAACCGCAATTAGAGCGTGTGTCAACATTGCGACGGCCTACGCAGACCCATGTCCTCACCGAACAATGATTGTGAGCGCGGGGAAAGTGAGAAAGGAAAGCCGGATGATAAATCCAGGCCGAAGCATCGTTATGCAGACATTGATTTGGTGAACGCCACACTATCTGCCCTCGGGTCCAGACCGAATCAAATCAGAGAAATCAGAGGTATGGATCACGATGGATTATTGCGCAGAGACAGCACGGCCCAACAAGGGAAAGGAGCGCGTTAAGCCGACCCGTGAATGCACCTAGAATTGAAGGCCACAATGCAGGTCATATTTACGCTGTGAATTGGGGTAACCAACACACTGTTGACACTCACAACAAAGAATCATAAACATAAACAACAACATTTCGTTCCCCGATGGGCTCCGAGTTGCCACTCCCCGGCATCTCTGGTGCCGTCAAAGGCGCAAAAAAGCGCGCCAAATGGAATGTATTCACTATCTTCTTCCTGGCGACATGTGGGCTGCTTTGGTGCATATCCCATTTAGGCAATCTTGGTGCTCGCACACGCTATGGTGTTGTACCGATAAACGCTCAGGAAATCCTGAGCGAGTGTGCCGCGCTTAACAATATCCCACGTATTCGCCATTTCATCCACGCTGATGCCTCTCATACTGACTCCAATTAAGGTCCCCCGAGAAACTTCTGGGAACGACGCGAATCAGACCGCTACGAACCAGACACCTTGCCCACCCTCATCACTAATGCTACTATTTGGACTGGTGGCGAATCCGGTAAGGAAGTGATCCGCGGAGGGGAAATATTTTTGGACAGAGGGATTATCAAGTATGTCGGGGACCGCGTTCCTGGCAGCTTTGTCAGCGATAATCGGTGAGTTGTGTGCAGAATCCTAGAGCTTTCACACTCACTGGCGAAGCAAATGTAGTATTCGTCGCATTAATGCGCGCCTTGCTTGGGTGACACCAAGTATAGTAGATATGCATTCGCATCTCGGAGTCAGCTCTTCACCCCATCTGGATGGAAGTGCTGACACCAACTCGCACAAAGGGATTACCCAGCCATGGTATGGATGCGCAAGGGTTGTGTTTTTATTTTTATAATAATACATTTCGTGTTTGTGTAGGCTCCGATCCTTAGATTCGATAGATACGCATGACCAGGCGTATCCACTCTCCGTATCTGGGGGAGTGTCGACCTCGTTGATTCTTCCGGGAAGTGCTAACGCAATAGGGGGCCAGGCGTTCGTTATAAAGCTCCGTCCAACCAAGGAGCGTTCGACACTTTCGCGAGTATTAGAGCCGCCTTACAATCTTTTGAACGGGACTCAAGTTGACCCCTCGATTCCGCCACGCTGGAGGCACATGAAGTTAGTAGGCTGCATATAATACCTTGGCTATGGGCTCTTTGCTCATTCACTCTACAGGCACGCGGCAGGAGAAAACCCTTCTAGAGTTTACTCTGGGACGAGGTGCGAATGTACCTCCTTGTGCATTACCAATACTGATAATGTTTTGGCTAGAATGGATACCATTTGGGCGTTCCGTTCCGCGTGAGTGACGTCGCTGCGCATAAGTGTGCTGTGCCTGATGTGTTGCTCAAAGATACAATGAAGCTCGCAAGATCAAGATTGAGCAGGATGAATATTGTGCAAAGGCCCAAGCGGGACTCTGGACGGGCCTACCCGCCCATATTCCAAAGTCCCTGAAGTGGGAGGCCCTTGTGGATGTTCTACGCGGCAAGGTCAAGGTGAACGGCGCTCTGATAAACGAAACTCGGTCCCATGTTAACGCATAACGGTGCTAGGTCAATGTCCACATCTATGAGACCGTTGACTTTACTGGTATTGTCGGGCTTTCCAACGAGTTCGAGTTCCCAATCGCCGCATTCCATCACGCCCACGAAGCATATTTGGTTCCGGACGTTATAAAGAAGACGTGGGGCGGTGTTCCTGCCGTTGCTATGTTCGCCACCAATGCACGATACAAACGTGAGTCGTATCGGGGCTCTGAATTCGCTGCTAAGATACTTCACGAGAATGGGATTCGTGTTGCAATGAAGGTCGGTTCGGTGTGCCCCCAACGTAACCGGTGGAACTAACTCCAAAAGGCTAAAGAGCGATCACTTTGTCCTTGACTCTCGCTTCTTGTTGCACGAGGCTACTCAGGCACATTACTGGGGTTTGAAAGCACCAGTTGCATTGGGAGGCGAGCACATACCGCTTATGTTTGTCACCTGCTCTGACTCCCTACGACCAGCTGTGACATCTACACCTGCCGATCTTATTGGCATGGGACATCGTATAGGTTACCTCAAGAAAGGTTATGACGCCGACGTCGCGATCTGGGATTCCCATCCACTTGCATTGGGCGCGACCCCTCAACAAGTTTTCATTGATGGTATCGCGCAGCTGACAGAACCCAATCTCCTTACTAAACCAGAACAACTCCAAACCGAGCCCGCGACTCCGAACTGGGACAAAGAAGCGAAGGAAGCTCTCAAATACGAAGGACTGCCTCCTCTGGACGGGAAGAAAACAAAAGGAAAAGTGGCATTCGTGAACGTAAATGAAGTGGTTGAGAAGGACGCTTCGGGCAGCATTCAGTTGTCTTTCATTCGTGGTGGCAATTCGAGAACAAAGGAGGGCGGGGTCGTTATTGTGCTAGACGGGCACATCTCGTGTGCGGGTACTTCACTTACCTGTCCTGGCCTCAAGGATATTCGGGCCGAAAATATCGTAGACTTGCATGGTGGCTCCATCGCCCCAGGCTTGACTACGTTCGGTGCTGGAATTGGGGTGGTAGAGATCGCACAGGAGCCCAGCGCCAACGACGGCACTATATTTGATCCGATCAGAGGCACCATTCCTTCTTTTCTCAGAGACACGGAAATACACGCCATCGATGGTATTGCCTTCAGTGGGCGGAATACGTTGTACGGCACCATTTCATTTTCTTGCCTTGATTTCAACAGATTCATTGTCCTTGTAGGCTTGCATACCGATCCGGCGTCACCGGCGCAATCACATCTCCTTCTTCAGATGGGGTTTTCGGCGGTTTGAGCGCCGGGTTTTTCACCGGAGCCCCACACAGGCTCGAAGATCATGCTATTTTGTCTCGCGCTACCGCACTTCATGCGAAGATCGGTAACATGGGAAGACGGCCAAGCGTCTCCACGCAGATTGCCGCGCTGAGGAAAGCCTTGAGTGGAGGACTCAAGGGTGAGCGCGGGAGGTGGTACAAACAAGCTGCCGAGGCAAGTCGCTTACGTTCCAGGCCCTTGATTGTGGGGCTCAACACGTGAGATCAGGGCCACATTCCCCTCGTTGTTGATGTCAGCCAAGCCGATCATATTGCCAGCCTCCTGGAACTCAAGGTACGATGGCTTGTACGCACATAGATACCAACCTGATCGCAAGTGTATTTCTGCAGCGCGAAAATGATGCTCAAACTGGAAAGTCCTTGCGTCTTGTACTTGTCCGGGCCACGGAGGCGCACCTGCTCGCGAAAGAAATCGCAGAGGCCGGTGTCGGTGTCATACTAATTCCTACACGCATGTTTCCAGCAACCTGGGAGCAACGGCGGATCCTTCCAGGCCCGCCGCTGACTCCACAAAGCGCTATCGGTGTTTTGACGGCAGCAAATGTCACCGTCGGGCTTGGCATCGAAGAGGAATGGCAGGCACGCAATCAACGTTTCGATCTCGCCTGGGTGCGTACATTCCCTCCCTACGAGTGCTGCAAGGCATGCGCATGGAGAATTGTCATCGCTGAATTTGTGCACATCAGGCCGCTCTGGAATCCAACGGAACGCTGAGCCGCGCCGAGACTATTTCCCTCGGGTCGTCTAACATTGAGACGCTTCTTGGTTTGGAAACGCAGCATGATCTTGTCGCGTACAAAGGTGGTGACATGTTCGAACTGTCGAGTCGCGTGGCCGCGGTGATTTCCCCAAAGAGGGGCCTTGTCGATCTTTTCTAGAGCCTACTAAGAGTTCCTTTGCAATGTACCGACACCCTCAGTGGTGAAGAACATAATAGAACCAATATTTTCGGCTGCTCATTTAGTAGGGGTGTGAAGCATTGGGCTGCCTAACAAGTACTACATATAGGCCACGCGCCGACATGGATAAGACGCCTCCGCACGTATAGATGCATGAGGCTTGCAGCGGTGAGGTGAGGGAGAGATAAGTGAAGTGTGGCACCAACCTAGAATTGAACCCGGAAACCGAGCTGAGTAAATTTCAGTCCATCGCGATATCGGCCTGGAAAACTCGGACATATTTCGCAAATTTCTCACTACCAACGCAAGCTCTAGGAAAATGAACCACATGTGCAAACTCCAGGAACCTTCCTCTACATCCCTGCAAAGTTTCGAGTCCGGGGGCGATGAAAAGCGCGACGCGTTCGTTCACACCGGCCGCCCTCAACAATTTGCACCACTCCCGCCGAAAAAACGTGTCGCGCTTTTCATGGAATATTTCACTTTTTTTTGGCTGGTCGTGTAGATATGCATCCTGTGATGCATTCCGGCGCATTTCAGAGAGGAAAATCGCATGTCTACGGCGTCAGGCAGCGACGCAGTGCGCGCTTGGGCTGCACAGCCACCGTCTGACTTCGACCGTTTCAAACGATGACGAGGATATAAGGCTTTAATTCGTCTTGCTGTGCGCTCGAGTGACTGCTGGCATCCGATATCCCCGCCCAAAAAACCCGAAATGCCCCTTTTTGCCCAACTGGATTCCACCCTTGACGGCGCTGCTCACCAAATGCATCTCTGCGGCGCCCAACTGATCTTGATCACGTCCGTCCAGAGCGGGCCCGTTGACCAGCTTGAAGCGATAGGCGTGGCCGGGACCTCACTGGTTATGTAGTTTTCGAGCGGTGTCGTGAAATATACCCTTCAGTCGACAGTTTCCCGTCCACGCCAATTTAGGCGGGCCGTGTCTGCATGGACGGCCACTACGCTGCAATAGTTATAATACTGGTAGAAACCATACAAAGTTCAAAAGAGCTTGGTAATGGGGAGGCCATCCTGCCCGAGCAATGCCTCGTTTTCACCTAAAATCCGCGGCCCATCGCCGACGCGGGTATGAATTAGGCCTTTCACCCCACCGCTCTCATACCGCTTTGCAACAGCTTTGTTGAAACCCACGGGAAGCGGCCCATTGCCCGGGCACTCGCCGTTTCCGAACAGTGCGAAGCGATCGTCAAACGCTTGCAGCGCGGATGGGAAGTATGCCGCCACTAAGTTGATGACATCTTTCATGTCCTTGTCGAGGGCGTAGATAACGGCATTCGGGCCCGCATCGTACGTGTACGCAGCTCGAATTGGGCCACCGACCGCGACGGAAGCGCGATTGAACTCTACGACGAGGGCAATGATCGCTCGACTTATGTCGTTCATGTAAAAGATCGGTGGGTCCGTATCGAGAGCGACAGCATGGAATTGGTTACTATCTTGCATAGTTATCTCTGCAAAGGTGTCAAAGTCCTTCGCTTTAATCGCCTTTGAGATTGCGTCCATTCGTTTCGGGACAAGTTCTTTTGCTCGGTATTGTAAAAGCGAAGAAGTCTCTACTGTTCTCTGCATACCGGTCGTTGATGAAGTCCCCTTTTTGTCATCAGATACGACGCAAATGAGAGCGTGCATCTCGGGCCAGTGCTCACGCGGAGCGACTTCCACAGCGATCGAATCGCTGCCGTCCACAGAAGTGCCCATTTCCCACGCAACGAAGCCACCGAAGAGCGAGCGGCATGCAGAACCGGAACCTTGTCGGGCAATGAGTGATAATTCGGATGGCGTTGCAGGGAGTTTGTACAGTGCCGCGAGGGAAGAGACAAGAGCGGCAAACCCTGATGCGGATGATGCCAGACCTGCTGCAGTCGGGAAGTTGTTGTAAGAAGATATGTGAACGTGCAGATCTGCGATCTATATGGAGGTGTCGAACATGTGTATGAGTATGACTTTCAGACTTGGCAGCGTGTATTTAAAGCCATAGTGCAATACGCACCTTAGGATCACTTGGGTTTAACCTTTCAACCTCCCTACGCATAGATCGTAGTTCTGCTATACAAGTCGCCGTGCGTCCGCCAGGTTTGATTTCTTCTTCAACAACATTTAACCATAATCGATCCTTCTCAAACGAAGCATCCGCGCGCGACGTAGTTTTACTTCGCAGGTGATCCTGATCGAGCGTAACGGAAAGTGACGAGTTGACCGGTAGGATGAGTTTTGTATCGCGTTTGCCCCAATATCTTCGAGTAGATCACGGTTCAGAGCGTTTTCTTCTCGCAGCGTGGACCGATTGACCCAAAAGAAGGAATTAAGGCTTACTTTATGCACGCGATGTTCACCGGTGCCGTAGCTGTCGCCTGGTGGATTGGCATGGCTTATAATAGTCTGGGGGGTAGCGTTCAAGAAAGAGATTGGATGACAAGCGGAGAGTTCAATTGATTCGAGGAATGAATTGGATATTCAATTGGTTTTTTTTTTTGTCGATCATCGTCTGCAAGTCGCTGGGTTGTGGCACCACCATGACTCGGGTAACCAACATTGTAAAACGGAAGCGAAAGTATGTGAGCGATGATGCGCCTATGGTCGATCGTGACAGTGGGGAGCCTTCGTCGTCGAAACGCCTCAAGTTGGAAGCTGGGCAAAATTCATCAAAGAGTGTGTTCTCCAAGAACGCTCGGAAAGGAGGCAAGGTAGTCAAAGGTCTCAAAGGTTTGTGGTCATCGTGGCAATCTCGTATTCGATGATGACGCTGACACTGATGCCACTGATGCGTCCCTTCTGGCAGATAGAGCTGTGGCATCTGAACAGCGGCGCCGGCGACGAGTTGACGAACGAATGGCTTCAAAGACATGTTTTGCATGTAGGGAATCCGGCCATACTGCGAAGGAATGTCCTACTGCAGTAGGCGAAGGTCGTAGCACTGTGGGGATATGTTACAAGTATGCCACGTTGGGTTTCTCTCGCTCAGCAATCCAAATTGCTTACCATCATCCACTCATCACGGTTTTGCGCCATACGAAAGATGCGGTTCGAAGAAACACGCTCTTTCTCGTTGCAAAAAGCCAGAAGACGAATTCAACTCCCTTCCATTCGCGCAATGCTTTGTGTGTTCACAAAAGGGCCATCTTTCCGGGTCTTGTCCGAACAACGCCAAAGGTTTGTATCCTAACGGCGGAGGCTGTAAATTATGCGGCCAAAACGATCATTTTGCGAAGAACTGTCCTACACGGGTCGCAGGTATATACTTTATTCATTTATTAGGAAAACCTCATTGATGCTCATGCGCCTCCCTATCATTGATAATATGAAGCACCCGCTTCGTCTTCATTCCTTGGAATCGTGTCTCAGGATGACCAAGACGCGGGTGCGGATGAAGACGATTTCCATGCTCTCAACAGACGCACCAAGTCAATAGAAAAAGAGGAAGCATCACGGGAGCGAGCCGAAAAGCTGATACGGAAACGGGTGAATCAAGCGTCAAGTGCACCTGCTTCGATGTTACCGCACCCTGATCGTCAGGCATTGATTGCTGGAGCAGACGCATCTCCATCTCAGCCTACTCGGATGCAGCCAAGTGCTCCCGTGCCCCTTGCACGTGAAGCTGCGATGCCTCCGTCGCGTAAGACGAAAGTCGTAAAGTTCTAATCTTGGATGCACCAAGCTACGTACAATACCATACCATAAACACCTGAATACCTCAGGGCAATGCGATAATTCCATGCTTCTATCATGCACCAAGCTTGCCTGAGAATATCCGCAATAACTCTGACTGGTAATTCGCTGGTATTGGATAGCTTGTGCCCCCCGACAAAGACTTGCATACGCCACACTTTCGCAAAAAATTGTGTCACTGCGGCAGCTTGAAGGCGTAGCCCAGCTGCCAGTTCTTGATACTGTGACATAGGTTGACCTTTTGTGGAACGGTTGACTTGACGCTTCTCGCCATGGATTCGGGTTCAACGCTTCATACTACACGTACACGAATGTTTTGTCTTGATTCAAGAAGACCTACAGCTGCTGAAGAATGGTCTCGGCGCTGGTGACTGTGACCTGCGTCGGATCCTTTTCCACAATCACTTTTTCGACTTTGCCACCCTCGGCTATCGGCGACGTGCCATTTGTTAGTATGATGCACAAATATTTGCATGGGTACGCATCGGCAACTCACCGACGATAACGAAACGCTTGGCGCGAGGAGAGCCGAGGAGCTCAGAAGCTTATGAATATTTTCCCGTCAGCTGGCTGTCGCAAACAATGTAGTAAACCATACCATCAAAGACGAGGCCAAGTTTGCTCGCAAATGCGCCAGTGTCATCAGCGAGGAAATGAACAGAGGTGTTCTTGCCATCAGAGAGCTACCGCATTGATTCATTTTGGTTAGAACATCTCTCACTGTTTATTGGATGACGACAACTTGTAAGATACCTTTTCTTTCCATGCTTTCATGACAAATGCATCGTTGACGCCTAGAACATACACCTGAGAGACGCCTGGAAATATGCGACATGTTTCACTGCCTTCATCGGTATACTTTCGTGGTGGAGATCGACGCAGACGCACCCTTGGATTGAAGCTATTCCATACATTCAGCCTCTAGTGAGAGACGATGTAGGATACCAGAGCGACATACCTTGTCGATATTCTCGATATACCCCGGGGCCTGATTATTGCACGAAGGAGAGAAAGCGGCAGGAACTCCAACCTAAGTAGCAGGGCATATGTTCCGACAGTATTAGCGAAGGAATAACGTTCGTTCAACACTAAGTAAACATACAATCAGGATCTTTCCAGGGACGTCATGAAGAGTAATCTTATTCCCATTCTCATCCTTGACAGTCACAGATGGGATAGCGTCGCCAGGTTTAATTGGGGACAATGCAGTCAATGAAACTGCCGCGCTGTGAGCAGCGGTAGCAATAGGGCCGATGGCGGAGGACATGGTGATGGATTTTGAAAGGTATTATTGGGCTGTTCCTTGTCTGTGAAGATGGGAGTTGAGAGTGAGTTTCATTGGGGGTTGTGGTGCTTTTGTATACTGTATATGACGTCTGCTTAGATTAGCAATCAATCCACGGCTCTGTATTTCAGGGATTCTACACCAGACAGTTCGCAAAGGACCCGTGCACTGCTCGCAGCACAGAACAAGCCTGTCAATCGCCAAAACCGGGAACCGGTGTCAAAGCGGCGCAATTCCCTAAAAAGGAAATATGCGGTCTGCCAGCTCAAATTTTCTCACTTCAATTCGCGCAAATTTGCTTGCGCAACATTCCAGAGGAACATTATACACGTATGTTGTCGCTGAACGTACGCTTGGCGTTTTGCAAGTCGAAGTATTGCGTTGCCATGGTTGTTCGTTAACGCTCCGGTTGGTTACGCAGTCGGGCGTGGTCAGATTAAAAAGACTACAAGTAAGACTTTCCTTCGCTTGTGTGTGCACAGCACAATGGTGTTGAGAATGTCCCGCTGCGTAGTGACACGCAGCCTGTTCGAATATTACGCCCCGGCCAAAGAACAGCAATCAAGCCCAATCATCGATTGTAAGTGGAATCCCTCAGTCATTGAAGCGAAGGTGCTTTATGGCACAGATATTTCCTTTATTTGCAGTATTATTGCGGCATGGGAACGCCAGCACGGTGTACAATGCTCAACCGTTGAACCGGTTCAGTGCGTGGCGGCGGCGTCGTCCTTCTTATCGAACCCGTGTTTCGCCAACAGAGCGTCGATTTCCGCTGGTTTATAGATCTCAGCTAGGGGCCGCCCCGTAGTAGAGTCTAAGGTGAGCGTAGCAAATTCCACTACGAGAGCGATGAGTTAATTGAAAAATCAGCGACTGCAGTCCGCTCAAGCAAGTCTCACAAGTACTCACGCTTTTCGCTGCTCAAAGATGTCGAATCCATGGTTTTTCCCATTACTTTGATGACGAGTGCAATTGCATCCTGGAGATTGATATCATCCTTGTAATCTTGTTTAAGCAAACTCTGCGCCGTCCCATTGTTGGCACCGATGCAGGTTGCTTTCCAGCCCGAGTAGTTCCCCGACGGATCCGAGTGGTATAGCTGAAATTGGTAATGCGGATCGTACCCCGCGTATAGTAAGGAGACGCCGAACGGCCGCAAGCCTGCGATTTATCGTGCGTAACCGCAAAAGAAGGCAGCCTCAGCATCACAAGGGTGCAAAGCAGCAACAGTCACGAACCTCCGAACTGGGTGTAGCCTTGTTTCATGTCACATAATCGCTGAGTGAGCTGCTCAACTGGTATATCTTCATTGAAAGAAAATAAATGGCTCTGCGCGGCTTGCCGCGCGTAATTGACGAGAGAGTTGGCATCTGCGGTCATGCCTGCCACGCCCGCTATTACATTGCTTCAGATTTCGCATCGGTCGGAAGAACCATGGTATGATGTCGAAGTTAGGACGGAATTCGTGATTACAACCCTTGAATCAGAGAGATACTATAGCTGAACGGTGTACGCACCTGTTAAGCAAGAAGATCTTTTCGCCACTCCCGCCATACCCGCCATCCTTTGCGATCGACAAGTCTAGCAATTTGCTAGTAACGCGCTTTTCGCCAGCAAGCACTACACCGTCTGTAGCAAGAATGCCAACAACAGTGCCCGCGTGGGATATGGCCTCCATAGCATACTCAACTGTCCGCACAATTCAATTGGATGAGACTCATGAGTACAACAAGTGCGTATTTCAAGCCATTGTTCGTACTTTGGTAGAGGCGCCCTAACAAGAGAGGAACATATGAGTTATCACGATCAGGATATAATAAGGAATAGTGTACCTTCTGGGGAGAATATCGTCGTTCGGCCTAAGAGTAGCAAGGCGGGCGCGTCAACTAGAACGCATCTCAAATATACAATCAATCTCACTATCGTATCTTCTGGCCTGCGAATAATAGGAACCATTAGTATCGCGCAACGATGTGCGCCAAAGGGAGATCGAGCACCATTGTTGAGGATATGGAACGCGGGTTGGAGGTTTACGCGTCTCTTCACAATATGGAAAGAACAATGTTCAAATCACGTGCCAGTACATTCCCCAACTCCACCAAATCTTTGCCGTCAGCAAAGGAAGGTACAAAAATTCAGCGCCGATCTCTGCTTGAGCGTCCGACATCGCTGATGTTGGAATTCAGCTATTTCCCTCAGCAACCCCATATTCATTTCACACCGTGACTCATCTCGTACTTAGTCACTATCTTAGGTTCCGCTACAGTAGTCCCATAAAAGGTCATGGGCACATCCACCTCAGGACTAGAACCGAAGAAGAACACACTCCGTTCCCTCTATCCCCGGTCTGACCAAAAAAGACGACTGGAAAACTTCTTCAGTTGCCGAAACTCAAGTTCGACGGATAAATTATAATTCCAATCTACCGGAGTGTGGTGACAGTAACCTCGCCCCACCGCTACCGCATCCGACAGGCACAAACGTATTGAAGCCTTAAATAAGGGCTGGGTGCCCAGAGAAGAGATTCGCTACGCGCGCTATGACGCCAGGAGTGTCGATGCTAAAGTGAACAACAGCTAGCATCTCGGTGCAGGTACGTACACTTGGCTTTTGAAATCTTTCATGACATCGAGGGATTTGTTATATGCGTCGGGCCAGTTTTCAAACTCGACCTTGACGAGGTCGAGATACAATAAGGCATCCTTCACGTTGAGTAGTTGACCCCCAAATCCTGGCGATGCAGGGGTTGGCAATGCACGGAGATGCGAACGTAGATAGGGCGTGTCACTAAAGTAGGCTTTGATAAGCTGACACGAGGTTTGGCTGACTTGTGGTGTGTTCAAAAAGTTGCTCGAACCCTGTAACATGTGCCTCCGCCGAGTGGTGAGCGATGCGCTTCTTGATATCTCTAGGAATGAGCTTCATAATATCACGACGCAGCAAAAATCTGGCGCGGTCGGCACAAAGATCCATTTCCAGTTCGAAGCTGTCGATAAACGTTATTTCAGTCCAGCTACCCAATGGGAAAAGGAAGGATCCCGCTGGAGCCCCGATTCTATTATATACCATGGTAAGAGTCGCGGAGGACGACATGACTGGGATATGCGCCTACTATACAAATCACTGATCACCTATCCAAAAGAGTGAGCATGAACCGGGCCTTATGGGAGTACCAAAGCATTAAATACTCACGGCTATCCGTTTGAAGCATCTTATCAGCTCCGCCTCGGAGTCTTCTAATTTAGCTTTGCCCATTCGTTCAGTCTTCTCCGGCATTGAACAAGGACCAGCCTGGGGGATTGCCTCCCCCCACATAATGCTGCTCGTCTCATCACCGGTTCCATCGGGATTTGTATCCGCCTCCCACTACCCACTTTGTACCTAGGGTATGGAGGCACCACACAATCCACTTGTGCCAAAAGGAGGTCAGTAATCACCGCAAGTATTCTTCAAGGATGGTAATCATCCATACCAGGTGCGAGTGTATGGAGGGATTCGGCCTTTGCACTTGGGACAACGGTCTTCAGCACCGAGGACCGAACGCTGTATGACAACATCTATGTTAACTTTCAGAATTGCGAAGGATGAGGCAGGGATCCGGAGAAAGACCCGGCAGAACGCCACAAGGAAACCACGGTATAGGGGCGGCAAGCTGCAAGCTGCATGTAAGCAGTGCAAAGTCCATTCAAACGGAACGATCCGCTCAGTCCACTGTCGCGTGCGAGTACTCAACTAGCACCTGCGGACAAGCAAGCTGCACCAGTAGAATCAGGACAAGAAAAAAAAAGAAAGTGTTAACCACATTTTCTCAATTCTGTACTATTATGACCTCATGCCAGGTGACGTGGAACACCCTGCAAACCAAAGTCTGCCATGTTCGATAACGGCAAGTCGCTGTTGGTAAAACGGGACTACAAGCTGGTGTTTTGATGGGATATCCATCGGGGGTCCGAGAAATCCTGGGGAGCTTCTACTTCGTCAAAGTTCGAACAATCATTTAAGTGGTGTATCAATGGCAAATATCGCTACAAGGATCATTCTGGGCTTCCTCGCTGTCGATGAATGTTTTCTCGGTCCAGAGGGTTCGACAAGGAAAGGCGGAAGGGAAGTGAAATTTCCACCTCTCGCCATGCTATGCGCACATGAACTCAGTAAACCTGCAGGATTTATTGTCAGTGGCGGGAGTGCGATCGGGGGAGCGTACCACAAACCTCAAGTACATAGCGCTCCTCTTCTTTAAGCTTTTCTATATATTGTGACGCTGTTTCAGCTGTCTTCCCTGCATGCTTAGCAAGGGCATCAACCAGGGCCTCGTGCACATCGGGGACAGGCCACGTCGGCCCACAGAGGTAGAAGGCACCATTGGTTTCGGGTCCCCCGCCGGCACCATCAATCAAACCTGCAAGGAATTGCGCATCCTGTCGCATCTTATGTTGGATGTATACTTTGGAATTGGTGTCACGACTGAATGCAAGCCCGACATGCGTAAGGATTCCGTCTTTGATGTATGCTTCGATTTCCTCGCCATACAAATATTCCTGAGAACGGTGTCGGGAGCCAAAATAATAGACCATAGGCCCTACGGGGACGCCCTGGCTTTTCAGCAGGCTTCTGTGTTGAATGAAGGCACGGAACGGGGCTGCGCCTGTCCCGAGCCCAGCCATAACAATGGGCTGGAGGTCCGAGGGTGGCAACTGCAAAATTTGCATCTAGTGATGTTCGTCGCAGGCAACATTGGACGTGTAGGTTACCTTCATGACAGAAGGCTTGATAGACACAGTCACTTTGCTCCCGGGCCTCAGGTTTGCCAGATACCGCGTGCACTGGCCATACTTCAACATACCTTGGAATAAAGAATCGTCAAGTCGTTGGTGCAAGGAACAGGGGACCTGATTTACCATTCGGCGTAACCCAGTCCACGGTAACAACCAAGAGGTCTACACGATTTCCTACAACACTCTGCGCACTCGCGATGCTGTAGTGCCTTTCCTTGATCTCGTCCACGATGACCACCAGCTGTTCGATGCTGGGACGGGCACTTGGGTACAACGAAAGAACATCTGCATAGCTCACTGTATCCTTCTCGCCCAGCTTTTTCAGCGTCGCAGCGCCCTCGGGGGCAGCAATGAAACGCAACGCCATCTTCTCGCGGCGATTAGTAGCAAACGTCGCCAAAGCCCCGAAGAAGGATTTTCCGGGCCTGCCAAAGATGTCGATCTGTTGCTGCAGCGCTTGAAACACTGTCCGCGTCACCTTCCTCTTCTCTTTTCCATCGCTACTTCCTCTTTGTGTGGCGGGCAATGGAACGCTTACCAGCATATCAGGGTCTACTCCATACCATTTGCAAAACTCCAGAACGTCGCCGTCGTCGTTCCAGCCGTGCACACCGAGTGCCTCGCCAAGCTTGTACGTTAGGCCGGTTCCAGCTGTATCAAATTCCATATGAAACAAATTCCGGTTGTAAGTCTTCGGCGTGAGGCGCTGATTCACCGTACAGGTGACAAGGAACGTTTGAATGGGCAGTTCGGGGCGCAGCGCGTCAAGGGCCGGGACACCGGAATCGGAACCTGACGCTGCAGAGTAAGCTTCATGGAAGAGTATATGTTTTGCTGCTTCGTGCCACGGGCCGGAAATTGGTTCCTGACGCTCGCCAGCTACGGCTTCGGCAAACCCTGTGAGGGAAATGGTATTGAACTCGAACGGTCGCAAGGGCGCGATTTCGCCCTTGCGAGCACTTGAACTACCATTCACATCGGTAGGCAAGCGGAGAACGACGTTCTGTAGCCCATCCCATACAACGCCCACGAGGCGTCTGACAGGCACGCCACTGACATCATCTCCTATCACACCATGACAGACGCGTTCGAAGGTGTCAAATGTTGCATCGCCACCAACATACAATCGGAGAAATGCAGCGTGTGCTAGAGCCCTTTGCACATCGCCCGTTCCCAAAGAGGAAGCATCGAATGTGTAAATTTGCAGGTCCCTTCTGCTCGCTAGCGCAGCATTGGCAGGGTGAAGGTTTTCAATGAGCTCAGTTGGGGACCAGCTAGTGTACACTAGAACAGGAGATCCTGGCAGTGAGGCTCGAAGGGCATCGTGGGACTTGAGCAATGAGGGGTCAAGGATTGCAGTGAAATCAGCGCCATCCCGACCTGCGCCGACTAACGGCATAACAATTTCCATGGGAACGTACGGATCTTCGGATACATCGGAGGTTGCTGAGAGTGTCAAGCGGGAAAGTGTAACGCCGCCAGGTTTGGCGAATACATCGGAGGCAGAAAGCAATCTCGCGTGAATAGCCTTTGCATTAAGCAATGGCCGCGCAATCTGCTCCGGAAGCGGCGTAGTGGGTGTCCCAAACGTGCTCCAGAAAGCAACTCTCTTCAAAACCGTCGGTCGGGCACCTTGCTTAAGTGAGGTGAGGGATGGAACCGCTGTCGACAACAACTCCCCTAGTTTTGATGTCGTTGTGAGATATGTGTGTAACTCGGTAGGGGTGACGCGAATGGAGCTGATCTCTGGGATGCTTTCGGCGCACTCGTAAAAAGTGGACAGGACTTCATGATAAAGCGGGCCCTCCACAATGGGTAAAGCAACATCATCCAGGACGTGAATATGCCTCGCAGACTGTGGCAAAGCGGCAAGAAACCTCGAGCCGTCCCATGGACGCAGGAGGCGCACAGTAACAACGCCCGCAGAGTTATTTCTCTTGAGCAATGCTTTGATGGCATTTGCAAGGATCCCATTCACGACGACGAATACCTCAGTGGCGGACTGCGGGCCATCATAATCAAACGGCGTATAACCTGCGCCACCCAGAGCCTCCTGCAATGATGAGGACGAGGATTTGTTGGTGTCGTACACAGGCAACGCAGGAATGCTCAACTTGCGCAATTCACGTGCACTGCTAAAATGGTCGAAGACATGGACGACGTGGGAGGATGTGGCGGAGTAGGCGGCTAATGTAAGATCCACCGCTTCCTGCGCCGTTGACGAAGCCAAAATGGCGAGGTTTTCCGGAACGATTGGGAGAATGGATCCGATATTGGCCAATGAAGGGCTTAGTGCAAGAGTTTTGTCCAGGGTCGTGATGGATGGAACCTGGATTACCAGCCTATTCGATATCGTAGGTTCTGGAAGATTGGCAAGAGCTGGCATCATCTGAACCAATCCGGTTGGCGTTGTAAAGGCTGACAAGGCGAAGGACGAAAGGGAAACTTCAGAGCTTGTCCCCTCAGACATCCTGCCAACGATACCGAGACCTGCTCCGGGTCGGGTTTGCATCTCTATCACCTGGGGCCCTTCTTGACCAGAAACCCTCCATTCCTTCGCGTGGACGCCGAAATTATGCAGTAAGGCAACATCATATGCATAAATGCAGCGGCTCAGCCGCCACGCGAGAGATTCAATAGCCTCGGAAGCGCTTGTCACCAGCGTCTGTCCAGACGTTGCGTCGACCATGGTTGCAGAAAGCACGCAATGCGAGCATTCATTTTTGCGTGAGAAATTTCACCGGCTCGTGCCCAGACACAGCCACACCCGACTTGCAATCACAGAAAGATGTACAACGGGATTGGACTAACCACTCCTCGCGGAAGGTGCGTAACATGTCGGTGAGCATACATTTGGAGCTCACCCAAAGCATCAACCGGTAGTGGAACGAATGGTTACGTCGTTCGGAACCTTTCGCATCTGCGAGTTCGCGACCCAATGAGTGAACGTGCTGCCGAGTTCGACCGCGGCGCGCCATCCTTACGCGAGCCCGACCAGGGTATACTTGACCATGAGCGGAAACGCAAAATCGAGCTACGCTGCCTGGAGCTTCAGTTAGAGCTCGAAGAGAATGAGTAAGGTCAACTCAATCATAGGTTCACACATGTGCTCACGCCAATTACAGTACACCCGAGGAAGATATCAATGCGCAAGTTGATGCTCTTCGCGCTGGACTGTACGAAAACCTTGCCAGTGTTGCGTTGCCTACGGGCAAGGATCTCAAGTCTTCCGACACACATGGCATAGCTGTCGCCAAAAAAGCGGAACTATCCAAGATGGCCAAAGCTCTTGGAACGTCGTCAAACTATATTGAAGGAGCAGCTTTTGACCGTGAAAAGCAGGAGGAACTGAAAAAGCAACGGGCCCAAGAGCGAGCTGCTCGAGACGCCGAGCGAGAGGAAGCTGCTGCGCAACGAGAAGTAAATCGACTCAAATTTGAGGCAGAAAGGAAGGAGAAGGAACGCCTTAGGCGCCGGAGAGAGTACGAAGAACGCACGCAGCGTGAAGCTATGCGGGAACGGCCGCCACCAGGTCGTTCGGCCCGCGCTACGAGTCCTTTGTCCCCTCGCCGGCGCCGCCGGTCACCCCCACCTGCGCCTCGTCGACGTCCTAATGCTTCAATTTCCCCGCCACCACGTCGCCGTCATGAGAGCCCCTCGCGGTCGCCTCCCCCTCGACGTCGACGCGATTCGCGCTCCCCTCCATCTGGCCCATGGAGACGCATGAGCCCGCGAAGCCGTTCGCGGTCACCGCCTCGGCGAAGAGTCGATTATGACACGCGCCGCCGGAGCCCATCACCACCGCGTAAATACCAACCGCCACGCGAACAGCGAGGTCGCGACAGTCGCTCGAGGTCACCTGTTGGGAACGGCCACCCCGATTCGCCGCGGAAGTCCCCCCCACGACGAAGATCGCCTTCGGCAGATAGCATGTCCATGAGTTCCGGGAGTCGAAGCAGCAGCCCTGATTAGGCTTCCTCCACATCTTGAAGAACATCTTCGCCGTATTTCCTTTACCATGTGTTTCGCATTCCGTGTCTTGGCCGCAGACGTATTCAACTCCCTGGGTGATCTTCTCTCTCATTCTGCTCTACATGAGTGTCTGCCTGCCTCCTTATGCGTCTACTATAACATCACCTTTTTCCTTTATGAAATACTTCCTCCCACTTGTGCTCCGTCTGGTGTCGCAAGGATCTTGGGATGGATATTATGAACTCAGCCTCTTGCTATCTAACCCACGCGCCGGGAGGCTTCATATTCGCAACCCCCCTTCCCCGCTTTCTTTCCACCATTTTCTAACGTACTGTTTGTTGTATGTTGGGCCTCTGGACCCGCAATGTATTTAGTCGCTATACTAAATACCACCCGATGGATGCTGAGTCCGCAGATTCACGTGATTGCATGACCCTCACAATACCAAACTCCCTAGGTCTTCTCGTGGCAAAATCTGTTTCGACTTCTGTGCTTGAAAACTTAGCTTATATGAACGGATTTCCTTGCTCACTGAACGACTTGAGGCGTCGTCCGAGTCCATCTCACACGTACAATGACGCAGGGACGATATTTATCGTGGCCACGGACAATACTGTACTCATCATTCAACGCTATCTGAGCAAGCGTGGCAATACGAATCAGTTTACCGATAGACCCTTGTCGACCATGGATGCCGCCATGCTGGGCTATACATGTACAGCATGTTTTGCACTTGTGCGCATGCATGGCCGCTAGCTTCAAAGCCAATTACGTTGCGGCAAGTGGCCGATTGGAAGTTTCGCTGACGACGATCCATTTCCCGCTGTGGCCCCCTGGAGGGGCAATGTTGCTGGCGTGCATTTTTTTAAAAAAAAAAAGCATTCACGCTCTGCGAGATCGCTAACGACGCACAATCGCACCAGCGGCAGCATCCATGTAACGCATTGGCATTCGGGCTGGATTAGACCGAGGACAAGGGAAAATGGCCGCGCATGTAAGGTGTATGGACAAGTCTAGTGTCCTCGGGTATGTTGTTCGGTTCTATTGAAGCCTCCTGCCTCAATATTCCCTTGTTCGAATTCTTTCCCTTCGGCCTCATTTTCCGCACGCCTGGCGCATACACATGATGATCTTCAACGTCGAACGCGGTGGCGAAGACAGCAGGCAAGTCATTGTAGCGGTGGAGTTGACTGTCACGGGCTAGCGGTGTGTGCAATGCAGCAAGCTGGGTCGCAGGGCTAATATCTTGGTGGGATATCGAAGTGGCCGCATCTCGAAACTCGTCCACGGCTTCTACTTGATCGTCTTGCATTAGCGCCCCCTGTGCATCATCCATTTGCTCGGCAGATGCGATATTCACAAGAGGCAATTCTGAGAATATACCATGATCTACATCGTCCAATGTCTCCTCCGATAATTTTCGGAAGTTTCGGGCTGACATTGTCGCAGCCCACCGTCTTTCGTACTGCTCTCGAATGCGTGCGGCGGCGGCCGAATAGGATTGCTTAGCCGTCGCCAAATCCATATCCAGCTCTTTTGCGACTAACGAGTTGGCTTGCCTTCGGATTTTCTGCTCACGAAGACGCTTGACTGAGCTCGCCGCCTTCGGAGCGTGTGCCTCCGCTTGACGTAGTTGAAGAGACGTCACTTCCATATGATTACGAATGTCCGTAATGTTTCGAGTATGGACTCGTAAATGGGCACGGTGGTCGAATGGCACTCCGTAGTCCTCATCTGGAATAGATATGCGGTCAACAGCTTAGTCGCTCGGTGAACAGAATCTGCCGTTACATGCACGTACTGTATCGATCACGTTGTTGCTGCTGAGTTGAACCGTCCCGAGGCGTTGAGCTTTCCAAGCTTTGTCCTGCATCCACAAGGTCCATCGCTTCTGAGAGCGCCGTGAGCAATGCCACAGATTGTTTCTTTTCTTGGATAACTGCAAGCTCGCGCGCCGTCACCCATCGTATGAGGGCACTATCACCCCACTCGTCAGCATAGCGATACAGAGCTTTAAACATGTACGCATTGACGCCAACAGTCGCCCTGGGAACCTCTCTACGCAGCCGTGCGATACTTTCCGCCGTAATCTTGACAGAGCCGTCCACATAGTGCATGATGTGGCGGATGCGAGCACGGATTAGTTGTTCTTGTGATCTCTCGTCATTGATCGCTTGGTCGAGGTAGTGTTTCGCGAGGGTTTTGTTGCGCATCGCAAGGCAATTTTGAATAAGGTAGGTGTATGTCTGGGTATTCGGTCGGCTTGGTTGAGCCCTCCGAATCAAAAAAGGGGCAGGAGGTACGTAGTGTGGCTCGTCGTCGTCTACACCATCCTCGTAACCGTAGGCCTCTCGCTTTGGCCGTAATGGGGGCATCGGGGATGTGAGTGATTCGAAAGCGCCAACCATCGCCGCTAATGAGCGATTGGGCCCTGTGCCAAGTACGCGCACCAGCGTATTTAATATTGCAGTAGATGCAGGTGGAAGTTTGCGTTCTGTTTCAACCTCGGAATTGGGGGATTTTCCCTCCTTTGAAGCAGCTAAGAACTCCTTTACGAGCTGAGGAGGCACAGCATCCGGCTGCTTGACATCTATGCCATATATGGCGGCAATCATTGAATCGAAGTTTTGTCGCGGCGAAACGGCGCCCGCTATGCGAACACAATGGTCATTGACGAGACGCGTTCGGCGAATATCTCGATCCTTCATGTCTTTCAGCAGGGTGAGGAACTCCTTTTCAACAAGAGGGAGGAGGTCTTCCTTTGTGTGCTCCCAGTGGCGCACGAGGGCGAGCTTTCGGACGAAGCTATAGAGAACAAGTTCGTATGTGCGTTCGGTGGGAGAACTACCGCTTACGACCAACGCATGGAGTAAGTCTAGGGACCCCTGGATATTACCCCATACAGCGTAATGAAGGAGGATCAAATGATAGTCTTCCGCGTGTGGGAGAACGCCGGAATGACGGATATGCTCAAGAATTGCGTCGATGCGGTATTGATACGGACACCAGCCATGGAGTGAAGCAGTGTGTCGAGACTTTCTGGCTTTTAATGACATTGCATCACCGAGAGACTTTGTGTAGATGGGGAGGGTTCGTCGCAGGGCACGCTGGTGGATTTCGAAAGGGATTCGGGAGCTATCCATAAGATTAACCCTGACCAGATTCGAATATGCCTTCCACGTAGCATCTGGGGATGAAAGATGCGACGGTTGGTTTAGCAATTGGAGGAGTTGCCGATACTCTGTTGACTGTGCGACGTCTGTGGCCAGCGCATTTAAAGACACGTTAAAGCGAGCGCTACCTTGGCGGGAAGCAGCCTCGAGTGGTACAGTTGTGATATGGCGCGCACATGACGAACAAATGTAGTTGCTGGGATGAGACAACCATAGGCTGGTCCGAAAACAACGACGCATCGAGTGGCGCCAAATTTTTCGACGCGTCAATTGAGTTTTCAGTCGACTTCCTTTTCAAGACGAAGTTCACAACATGACCCATGGAGGAGGTTTGCGTACTGTGAACACGCGTTAGACCATCGGCTTACACCATTCTATGCTATAGATGAAGTCTCTGCACTAGTTCTCGATATTGGGTCCTCCACAACTCGCGCAGGCTATGCTGGCGAAGACACTCCGCGTACCGTGTTCTCAACTACGTATGGGTACATACCGAAGGAGGGTGCCCAAGATCCCATTACAGGAGTGTCTTCAACGGATGCCCAGTTGTTTCTTGGTGATAGAATCCATACATGGAGGAAGGGAATGCAAGCAACGAATCCTATGCGCGATGGCATCAGTTCGTAGTCCCGACGCATTACCTAGCCTTGCATCAGCAGCTCACACCAGCCCTCTAGTTGGGGACTTCAGCGCCATTTCACAAATAATATCTCACGCGTTCGTCCATCAGATGAAAATACATCCTCCCGATCATCCTGTCATTGTGACAGAAGCTCCATGGAATACTCCAGAGAACCGTCAACGTATGGCGCAGATTATGTTCGAGGACTTCAAAGTGCCTGCATTCTATATCGCCAACAATGCGGTTTTAAGCTCGTACGTCTCTTATTTGCCGGCAGCTAATGGATGCGGTTCACCTTCCTCACCGGCAGATTCGCGGCAGGAAAGGGCACCTCGCTTGTCATTGATATAGGGAAAAGCATGGCTAGTGTTACTCCAATTTCAGACGGGTTTGTCCTTCGCAAGGGTACGCAGGTTTTGTCTTCCACGTTGCGGTCATCAAAAGCTCAAAGTTTGTTGTGGAAGGGATGTCATACAGTGCACTCCCTCGATACGTGTATTCCACAGCCAACAGGATCCTAGCAAATCCGGGGACACCACCCATGAACCGGCCACCTATCTCACTTGTTCCCCACCAACTTATTGCTACAAAAAAGGTACTTTCACAGCTCATGTTCACTTGTTGCTTGAACGTTCACATTCATTTGTAGCCCGTGGAGCCTCATCAACCCCCTATTGTGACCTATCGGGAGGACCGACAGTCGCAAACCACAGAAAGCTGGATGGCATGGGCACAGGCTCGGGAGCTGGACGAGTGGCTCACTCATTGTGGGGCTATTCTCGAAAACGGCTGGAATGACCAGTGAGTTAAGGGCATCGCGATCCTCCCTGAAGCTGAGACAGGATGCTTAGAGCCGCAGCCGGCCGCCCTCCACGGCACTACGAATTTCCCACTGGATACAACACACTGTTCGGTTCTGAACGGTTTATTCCTGGAGAAATGTACTTCAAACCACCCATTCAGCCGGTGAGCCCTTTGGGCCTGTACTCAGTCTCGGGTTCTTCGAGAGTATGTTGCCTGACCTCGTAAACGGGCGCGCAGGACCCCAATCTGCCGCCATCGGAACCAATCCCGAATCTTATCCAGCGCACCCTGGATAACACTGAGCCTGACATCCGTACTGCTCTTCTAGCCAATGTAGTCCTCACTGGCGGCGGATCTCTTACGCAGGGTATGAGCGACAGGGTGTTCAACGAACTGCAGAAAAAGTATCCTGCCGTAAGCCGATGTCTCAGACCTGCTATTTCAATCTCTAAGCACATTTTACCCACAGCAAAAAGTGAAACTCCACGCGCCTGGAAATCCGGTTGAAAGGCGGTACGGGAGTTGGTTGGGTGGCAGTATTATCGCCAGCTTGGGCACATTCCATCAGTTATGGATCAGCGCCGAAGAGTGGCAGGCGAGTCAACTTTTTGTCATGTATTCTGCTGAGTATTCTAACGCCGACACCGTCGTGGACAGGAACACGGACCCAATATTGTGATGCAGAGGTGTAAATAATCAGATTGGACTTGCTTGTGTTGTATTACCCCATGAGCTGCAAAGGTTTTCTGATAAATACTCGAACTTCGAAAGCGCTGCATGCAATATACATTTGGACCCAAGAAGTTCTGTCTATTCCGTCTATCCGTCTGTATATGTATGATGTTTCCAATCATTGTATCCAATTATAAAGGAGGTGGCTTTTCGTTGAGCAATGACGCGAATGCTTGATATGCAGGCCGTGCTAGTGAATTGTGCGCTACTTTGATATCGGTCTGAATGTCTTCAACGAGAGCCTCTATCAAATTGTGGTGAGGTGAGGGCCCATATTTGTACATTAGAATCAACCATACAAACCTCTTGAAGTATAGTCTAGCTCAGGTCTAATGTATCCAAGGACCACCACGTCTAGGAAATGTCCGTAGAAATCCGTTGGGAATTGATGCATTATGTGCACTTCCTATGAATGACCTTAGCTGCGTAGGCTATCCATCGCGTTCGTTGTTTCTCACCGCTGTAAGTTTTTTATTTTTGTAGAATGGATTCCATCCCAAGCTCATGACCATCGGTAGAACGTCCAAATCTTCATCGCCAAATGACCCCACGTCTTCGGGACCTTTATGATCAAGATGTACCCTAGCGTATCCGTAATATATCCCTGTTTTAGCTGCAGATGTAATGGGTTCCAAAGCACCATCAGGAAGGTTGGCTTTTGAAACATATCCCGGGCAGGTCAAACAAATATCGGCGAACAGATCGCGATTGATTGAAAGTATGTGCGGCATCCAAAATGTTCAAGTGTGAGAACTAGCAGGTTGTCGTTATCATAGCGCACTCTTCTCGCACCAGTGTGACAGCCTAAGTCGCGGCCACCCCGCCCAAACCCACGTTGCACAAATCCGGAAATGCGAATAGGATAAGGTGCTTCTGGTTCATCCGGCCCCGCTATATCCGGCCTTGAATGTCGATATTCCACTGTTCCAAGCGCAGCTGAAGGGGGTTCGCCGGACGACGCGTCAACGGACATCCCGAGGCGAGGCCGAGGTAACTGACGTAATCTGGTGGCACAAATTTTCTCGAGTCACGTTTCTTCCAACTCTAAGCACGATACTGTAATTCGCGTCGAGCCCCTCAGTGTGCCGCGACTTCGATTACGACTACACCCCCTTCATAATCTCCTACTTCCATGGCCAAATCTACTCGTTCAAAAGTGAAGCGCTCTTTCCGTCGCGACAAGCGAGAAACAGCTGCCAGCGCGTATCATGCAGTAGACGCTGCGAGACTAGCACGTTTATCCGCAAAACTTAGAGCCAAATTCGAGGACGTGCCCACATTAGCAGCCGATGACGTCGGAGCGGAGATGAGGGATGTGGATGACGGCAAAGGCCCTGCAGGTTGGTTGGAGTTTGCCATTTTTGGTCTTATTGACCAGGACACGATAAGCTTTGCTTCGTCGTCCTCACCACCTTCATGGTGTCAGTGATTCATCAGTCCATGCTGATCTTTGTTACTTCCGCTGACAGACGCGGAGCAATCTATTGAGATGATGGAGGATGTCTCCAATGATGGCGCAGGTCAGTGTTGCAAAGCTACCCACTGTCGAGTCATGGGTTCACACCAGAAATTTCCGCCAAAATCCTACCCGCAAAACTCTTCCCTTCGAATTTCCTTTCTATATAAACACGCATGCTCAACCACCATACGCTCCCCCTCGTTCTTTCACCTTGAAACAGAAGCCACGCCCAAGAAAATATCGACATCAGGACCCCGCCTATCTCGACGTCAAGAGTGGCGTATCTCGAAAGGGATGCCTGTCAGACCTAACAGACCCGGTACGCTGAACAAGCAGGGCGCACCTAAAGCTAGGAGGAAGGCTGGCCGAAGTCACAGGAGGCGATGAAGTGTACATGCGATGATCTCACATCTTGATTCTGGGCATTGTGTAATCTAATATGTATAATCAAGTGTCGTCTGTGCTCAACATACATTTCTTGGACGTTGCCAGCTCAAAAGCAAGCAGATGCTGAGACCAAGTTCAATCGAGATCAAGCTTAGGACGCGACTAGGTGCAATGTCGAAATGTGCTTAACATTCTCATGTACCAAGCCGGTGTGGGAAGTATTGCAGTATCACGAACGTGTGAGGGTCCCTGGTACGGCGACGAGCAATACAACCGCGAGTGATAGGCAAAATCAAATCTCAGCGAGGAAAGCCCGGTAGAAACAACCCAACAAACACTCCAGAGTTGAACACAACAATGCGCCTCCGCCAAGCGGAGGACTTTGGGGCCTGGAGCATAACAAGCGCGACCCCTGGCCCAGGTACATCAACGTTGCACCCATTCTGGCATTTGACCTTCTTTCCAACAATCTATGTCGTAGGATACCATCACCATCACCATCGACACCGTGTTCGAAATCTTCTCTCTATTAGACTGCGCGCAGTGAGCGTCCGAACGTATGTATAAAGGTCTTGCGATGGAGCGAGGCCGAGGAGTAATGGGGAATGAAATTTGATATATGCAACCCGTGTCACACAAATGAGTATTTCTAACCGTGATCATAAGAAAAGAAACAAGTCCGTCCGTGGGTAGATTGCAACAAACATGACATGCATGACGATCATGAATCCCGCCGGGCCTTAGCGCCGAATAACAGATAAGCGAGGAGGCCAAGAACGACAAGCCCGACTACGCCAACGGCCACATACATAGCAATTTCGGTCGCCATGCTCATGTGAGGGAAACAGCCGTCCTTAATAGCAGCATCGCAAGGCGCCTCCTTTGGCCTATTCGCATCGTATGCGCCAGCCTTCAGTCTCGTATAATAGGGATCGTTCATTTTCGTAAGTGCGGAAATCGCAGCAAGAGTGAGCATCGGTGCATTATAATCGAGTGCAACCTCTGTCTGCGGGTAATCTGACCGGATGTCCCAGAATTTGTCATGTCGATCTGGACCACCGACCACTGCGCCGTATAAAATGTGTGTTTCGTTGATTGGGTTCGTATCGATGTTGCTGATATCTGTGCCTCCACTTGCCATGGCACTGTGGGGGTTGACGGGTGAATTAGGATTAACGCCAACGATGTACGGCATGGACATGGGGTTTGCCCCGAGCGCATAGTCGAGTTGCTTCGTGGCGAAAGTCTGCGCGACAGAATCACTTCAGTGATGCATCCACGCAGAACAAATTGACAAAATTCCGGATGGAATACTCACAGAGTAAGAATTAGCTTTGTTGGAGTCAGTAACGAGGGGCAAGTATTGATATATCAACATTGCAGCATTGAGTGCTGGGTTTAAACTAGCAGAGTCCGAGTCGCCATTATACCATAAGAGTCCGCCTTGAATTCAGGGAACCGGGTCAATGTCATGATTGACAGGTAGAGGCAGGAAAATCTCACCATCAGTAAGCTTTGTAGAAACAAGGTCATCAAAATAATTATCTGCCACACTCCGCCACTCGGCCACATCATTACTTCCAGCGCCAATTTCACTTCGAAACGCAGTCGCGATCTGTGCTCCTAACACAGGGAGCATCGGGGTTTTACCATCCCAATTCAGCGCACCCGAAGTATGCCCCGAGGCTTTGAACTCCTTCTCCCATAACTGCTTCGCGGCGGAGTATGCAAGTGCACTGGTGTTTGTTCGTCCCTGTGCCGGTGCCGCGGCAGCAAGAAAGAGACCCGCGAGGACGAGGTCATCTTTGAATCCCGATGATGGGTATGCGTCTGAAACGGAGGGGACAGCCACTTGGTAGACCTGTTGTGGCTGCGTGTTGTTGGTGGCAAAGGCGTATAAAGCGTCGCCGTGCGCGAATAGTGTCCGTGCGTAGGATCCGTTCCATATCTTCCATGCGGGTGCGAGGACCGAGCTGAGGTTCGTGTAGTTGTTGGCGACGAGTGGTGGGAGAAGAAGTGTTTGGTCCGCGTAGAGCGCGGAGCAGGACGTGAATGCTGCCGATGCTGATGCTGCTGCGTCTGTACCAGGACTAGATGAATTTTGTAAATTCGTTGTCTGTCAGCGGTAGTAAATACTGTAAGCACTCACTGGGTCGCGTTGATTTGATACCAAGGACGCGGTTGAGGAATATTTTGATCACCCCCCCAGTAGTTGTTATCGAGGTTGGCATCTCCAACTTGAACTATGAGCGTGTTGTTGTCGGGATGGGCCTGTGTTTAGTGGTGCACGTTTTATACTCTCCTCCGTCTCCTAAGACACATCTTACTCACATTCATGAGCCAATCAAGGCCCCACCTGAGCATAGCATCGAGATACGCAGTCTGATTCGTCCTATCATAGCCTGTTTTGAATTGAAATATTGAATCGGGCACAGGTCGCCATAATTTGACATATGACATCGTCGTAGCCGAACTGACCTTGACCGTAATTCAGGGCGCCCCAGCATATTGAGGTCAAAGTGAAAGACTATGGAATAAATATTAATGAGCTAAACGGCGTTCGGCGCATGCGAATCGACTTCGCGTACGAGCGGATACGTGAACTTGAGGTAATCTATATGCAAACAGAATGTCAGGAGCCCGCAAATCAGTGGTGTAAAGGGGATCAACAAACCGCCTGCGTCGTAATAGCCACCCACAGGTACGTCCTTCAAGGCGCTGTTATTCCTCCATGAAACTCGGTTGGACGGTGGCAAGTAGCCACTTCGCTGTGCCTCATAAAACCATAACAAATCGCCTAGCAAATTTGTCCATTGAGGATTCGGCAAAGCCGTCGAGTTGGATGGAGTAGCACCAGAGGATACAGGCGGTGGCAGAAAAGGCGGGGATGGAAGTGCGATTTGGGCGAGCGTCGTGCTAGGTGTCCATATCGCCGTGAACAACGCCAGATGCAAAGACAGCGGGAAAGGAAGCATCATTCCTTCAGCGTGTGCAGTAAGCGCCGCAAATGAGCACCGCGTTCTATTCCTGATCGCTGTATGAAATGTGCAGGGTGCGCCATGGGAGCGTCGTTTGTTTGGGACCCGGTGGCTCCCGAATTAGTTCCTTTGTTGATGCGGCCCTTCACGGCACGCGCTACAGGACGGCCCGGTTTGTACCTAAAATAGGGATCAGTTCCTGAACCAATGGGTCACCTCGTTCCCGTCTCGCACACCCAGCTTGGTGGGCTTTTCCCTTACGCACGGCGCATGAGTATAATGGCCTTCTGCGCTGCCAGCTTGAACTGCTCGTTGTTTGATTGTTCCAAATGTCTTGTACTGGTTGCTCCCCCTGCTCTCTGCGCTGCGCCTTCGGAAGAATGTTCAATTTTACAAATGACATCGCATCGTTCCTTAAGCCGGCCTTCTATATATTCCTGCTTGCTCCCAAGTAGATAAGGCTGTCTTTTGTTTCTGTTGGACACAGCACTCGGCAAAATATATATTTGCGTTGTCTCTTGATATACTTACCTTAAGGGAACATGTCCAGATGTCCCCTCAACGCTGCGAGACTGCTGGCTATGTCATGCCATGTGCCGAGTGGTTTGGACGCTTCTAGGACAACCGCGAATATTTCAGCGTCGTGATACTGATGCATGATAGGCGCTGGAATTTTTTCGTTGACAATACGCAATGCTTCAATTCAACATTAAACATTCCATTCTTAGAATACAGTATTAGCCGACTGTATCAAGCAACGGTCTTGGGGGCGCGGGCCATCGAATGGCTGTGCCGATTCCCCTTTTTGGACTCCGACTTGCTGCACGTGAACGTTCACCGCCCCCATTAATATTTCACCCGTCTGACTCTGAGTGGTCGAAGGATTTTCCTGGTCGCGCTTTGACGCACCTCCTCATCGATGGACTCCCGGAGGCGTAGCCCTCGGCTGCTCGTGCTGGCAACCGAGATGAACTACGCTTTCTTGTCCACTGATGTCGGGAAAGGCCCTATTTCTTACAAGGCCGGTGCCATGAACACCTGCAAGGATTGTTAATGTGTCCTCGTCCACATCCCGGATACGCACTTAATTCCCCAACTGCATTCAGCCTCACAGCCCTCTTCCAAAGTTTCCATCTATGAAGCTAATCACCGCTGCGTCCATTGCTGTTACTGATAGCACCTTTTCGTGTCGGTTGCGATGGCAGGCTAAATTGTTCGCGAATTTACGAGTTCAAAACTTGGTTTGGGAATTCCAGTATTAGGATTAGGATACTCCTGACACGTAATGCCCTCCGCTTGTTGTCATTGCTAGCTTGGGGTTTCTGGGGTTTGCTATTTCATAACTCTCAAGTATTTTCACCTGGCTACTGGAAGCTCACTCATAGTCTCTCTTCCCTCAATGTGAGGCTCTTGGAACATGTGCACTTCGTGATATTTCGGAGCTTGTCGTTCATCAATCCCCACTCGATGTATTGCAAAATGAGCGCAGTAGCTGTTCCTTGCAAGCGCAATAGGATTCACGTCATGACAATCTACAGTCGTACTGCATCCGCTGCGTCGCTTCTCTAACACCGGAATCCTTCGGACGCAGCGTTGCTCAACCACACGCGCAACCCCGAGCCCCTGAACGTCTCGTGCACCGCCTAAGGAGAGGAAAATACCCCACCAACGCTATGCCGCGTATTGAATGGCTAAACCCCACGCTATGGGAAGAATTTCATCATGTGCGTCTTATTCATATCGCGATCAGCAGTGGTCCCAGCGCTGTTTCACCGCTTACGGTCAACCGGTTCACGGCTCAAACGCGACTGGAATTTATCTCCTGCACCCTTTCCACCAACTAGGACTGCGGATATCTGTACACGGTATCATCAAATATGTATGACATGGCAATGGTTTCGTGCTATAAAATATCACGATATAAGCAATTATGAAAGAAAAGATAGGTCAGAAAGCAAGGCGACGGAACAGGAAGGTAATACTGATGCGGGTGCACATCAAGCTTGCCGCTGCTTCCGCGCATTTTCCAGAGCCTTGCGACCATCAACCTCCGGATCAAAGCGAAACATGGGCAAATCCAGTAAGAAAAACACTTCGGACCAGGAGTGCGATATTAGCCAAAACAGAATATTAGATAAATAGCGTCGCCAAGAAGTTGAACTCGAACCTTTGATAAATGAAGGCAGTCGGCGGTAGAGCGCTGGAGGCAAGGGCACGAGAATGCTTGTCTTTTCACGATATTGTATATAGTTGGACCATGCGCGAGCATTGTCTTCTTTCGCGTCAGGACCGTGTGTGAATAGATAGTACCTCTCTGCAGTAGGCTTCTCGGCGGGTGGAAGGCCGGATCCAAATATCAAGAGTCTTTCGTTGACCAATTAATAATTACCGTGAGTTTCGAGTCTTCGGCATATGAGGGAGGTAAACGTACATCATAGTAAACAGTGGCGAGACGAGGGCGCCATATTGAGCACTTTTAACGTGGTGCGGGAGACTTCCGTTCGTACTGGGTGCAACAGTGAGTGCCCAAATACCCCACCAACAGCATATTCTATGTGATACTTCGTCAGAACCAGATGAATATTCGGCATTGTTACAGGATATGACGGACTCTCCAAAATAAGGCTAAAAAGACATGTAAAAGAGCGATTAGACTAGAATCAAAATAGTTTCATGCATGCTCACGGGGTGCCTAAAGGAAACATAAGTTGTTGTGCAACACATGACGCACAAAAATATCTTGCCTTGACCATTTCCACAATCCCGCTTTCATAACCTGGTCTTTGGGAGGTTTACGGGATTTAAACCGATACTAACATTGGCACAGTCAGAAAACGATGGCTTTTTTGAATGTCTGACTTCCGAAGCGAACCTTTTGAGCGTCAGCAATTGATTCGATAGACCAACCTATGGCCCACAAAATGATGCCAATAATGTCGCTAGCAGTGCCGAACCTAGGGTTGCCGCCGGGGGCTCGAGATACAGCGGGTGAATTTAAGATCACTACAGGTAAAGAGACCGTCCAGACCTGCAAGGTATACAGTCTTAATCTGGCTATAAAGATTCTGTGGAAATATGAGCTCACCCAAAGGATCTGACCCATCCAGAAACCTGGATTCCGTATGCGTCACCATTTTGTATCACCCCGAGAGCGGCAAATCACAGACCCAAGAATTTGAGAAAGTGAGAACGGATATCATCAAACCGAGTGTCACTTCCAGTCTTCAAGACGCGGAATAGAAGGAATCCTAAGGAAGTGAAGGTGTTGTCAATGGTATGAACCTTAGACAATGCGATGCTATGAACGGACCAGCAATGCGAGCAGCCCAGATCATCTGGAATGCTGAGGCTACAATGTTGCGAGCATGATACGTATCACCGAATAGAAGCGTAATAAGGGCTAGCAGGATGGCTCCTAAGACCACCGACAAAACCCTAGAGAGAAGAGGCTAACGAACCAAGGAGAAAGAAATTGGAGCCTAAATAGTAGATCACTTCAACATTTGCATCAGTTACCATTCAGGATTGAAGCATACCACCAGTAAAATCTTGGTCAAAAGAGGGTGTTGAGTGTACACTGTACGAAACAAGATTGATACATTAGAATGCAACTCACCAGTTATCTTATCAAACTGAAAGGTCCATGCAACGAAGAAACCCGATAGTTGGTAGCCAACAGTGACGAGCAAGGTAATGAGAAGGTAATAGTGGTCGAGGACGTAGACTGTCATGGCAGGATAAAGCGGAGGATGACGTCGATGAGGGTGTCACAGAACTGCATCGTACGACGGCTTTTCTGCCCACAGGCGGAACAGCCGCGTGATCACGTGATCACCACACGTTACACATTCATATTGAAGTTTGAACATTGCCCAATACAATCGAACACTGTTCGATACGAGACACCAATCCCCTATTAGTTAGGGCCCAAGTGAGGATACGTCCTGCTCGTCGGTGCATCCTACGCCTAAGGGTCCCTCTGCTTCCCTTCTCTTCGCGCCAACTTTGGAGCCCAATAGATGATATAGAGCAGCAAAATTAAAGCCAGGCTCTTTCCGCTTCTTCTTCGTTTCCTTTCGCCATCTTTTTCTCATCGTCATGTCTGACGACGGACAGAGCATTTTAAGTGACGGCGAAGATGCCACATGCTACCAAGGGCTTCTGCAACACAGCGTCTCTCGAGGGTCTCTGGACGAGGAGTTTGGCAGTCCTGAGGGTCGCAGGGAGTTCGAGGTCTGTGTTTCTACTTGGACCCGACGTTTTAAGCTTCCCAAAAGTAGCGATTCCTTGCTGATTAGAGGGAGCTGGTGTGGAAAATCGACCTCCGCATGTCGGTTTTACTTGTCATCTACATGTGTGTCATGCCCCTGCACCATGTCCGATATCCTGCTCTACAGACGCTGATCAGATGCGCCTATTCTCCAGCTTGAACCATGTCTGTACATATTTTGCTGTGACAAAGTCTCGCGCCCCTCATATGCGTTGACCTCAGATCGACCGGAACAATGCAGCTGCGGCACGCCTCCGTGGGATGGAAGAAGATCTACACCTCGAAGGCCAACAATTTGCAACCCGTAAGCGCCATCGCTGCCGAAGCCTCTACTCTACAGTCACTGTATCTTATAACTCCGTCAATTGTGCACACGCAGTCCTCGGTGTTCTCTATATTGGTTGGTGGATCGCTAATTTCCGCGGCAAATGCTGCATTCGAATACTCAGCCTGAGATTTTGCAAGGCTACATGTTGTTCCAGGTGCCAAGTAACATGTTTTTGAATAAGACCGGGAAGCCGTCGCTGTATATTCCAGCGTGTAAGCCTGATTTGCTTGTTATTTGACGATTCTTTGACACCATTGAATAGGTATGATATTTTGGGGAATGATCTCCATTTTCACAGGGATTGCGAAGAAGTATGATTCTTTTGCGCGTTGAGTCTGAAGGTGTTCACCTCGGACATATTCTCCAGTTTTACGGAGGTGCTTCTTGCGAGGTTCTTCCTCGGAATCTTTGAAGGTGCAGCGAATTTTTGCTTCTGCCGCTCGATCATGATCCTTACGACGCGCAGCCGCGTTTTTCCCTGGCGCTTTGCTCATGCTCTCAAAATGGTGTGTTGGGGCACTTGATTGCATTGTTCATTAGTAAGCATGCTCATTGCTCCCGGACGTAATTTCAATGAATCAGGTACACGCGCAAGGAGCTCGGGTTACGCATTTCTATGCTATTCTGCGGTAGTTTGATATCCAACGCCTTTGGAAATCTGATCGCTGCCGCTGTGTTGGATAATATGGAAGGAAAGCTTGGCCACCGAGCATGGCGTTGGTAGGCGCGCCTTACCCTTGTGTTCTCACCTTTTTGCAATGCGAACTCATATAGCGTCCGGTTTGGCAAGGCTCTTCTACATTGAAGGCACTGTTACAATGTTTGTCGCTGTGATAGCTACCTTCGTCCTTCCGGACTTCCCAGCTACGACTAGCTGGCTCACCCCTCTTGAACGGCGTTTTGCCGAGGCACGAATGACAGAGGATGTGGGCGAGGGTGACAGCGACAACACAGGCGCCTTGCGCGGCCTATATCTTGCGCTTACAGATCGGAAAGTCTGGTGGTTGAGCGTCGCATCGGCGGCACAGTCTATTGCGCTCTCGTAAGTTGCCTGTCATGATGAGATTAGAGGGTTTAATGACAGCTTATCTCTTCTGTTACGATGTCAGGTTCAACCAGTATTTCCCAAGTCTGTTGCCGAAGTCGTTCCTTGAGAGACGCTGACGTTGACCATAATTCCTCAGCTCTGACGGCGACTCTAGGTTATTCGCGTACCATCACACTCTTGCTGTGCGCGCCACCGTGGGTATTTGCAACAATTGTAGCTTTTGTCAATGCCAGGTGATTTGCAATCAAAGGATTGCATGCCTGTCGCGGCCCTTTATCTGACGGCGGGATGTGACCTGCAATGCAGACACTCTGACAAGACTGGGGAGAAATTCTTCCATATCTTCGGGCCTGAATTCATCAGTATCGCAGGCTTCATTGTCATAATTGGCACAGAAAACATTGCCGCGCGTTATGCAGCGTTTTTTCTGATGGCCCAAGCTAATGCCGGAAACTTCATTTTTTACAGTTGGATCAGGTAAGGCGAGATCCATATCTTACCCGCTCTCCAAATTTATTTCATTTTGAATGTTTATGATTTTAGCCCCTCCTTGCCCCGTCCACCTGCGAAGCGCGCTGTTGCACTGGCTTTTATCAATTCCTTCACTCAACTGGGCAGTATCGCTGGATCGTGCGTATGGAATCCAATCACTTGTATTTTATCTCATAAGCAATGTTTAGGTATTGCTTCCCAACAAACTGGGGTCCCTCGTACCGCAAGTCTTATAGTATACTGTTTTCGAGTATGGTGTTAAGCGTCATCATGTCGTTTATATTCCGTGCTCACCTTATGTCGCTCAACAAACGAATGGACCGAGGAAAATTCGTTGACTTTGGACAAGGATCTGTCCTATCATCGCTCAACAACGAAAGTGTGAGGCGCGCCGCAAATATGGAAGAAATTGACGAGGTGGAGACTGTCAGACGTAGGGAAACGTTTAGGTATTTGGTTTAAAACAAGTACTAGTAGATTGTGCAAGAATACTATATACTGTTGTAAAACGCATATGCGCGCATACGAACGCATAGTGTTTTATTAGTATTGCAAAGCACATTACTGTATATAGAGGTAGTTGGCTAGAGTCATTGCTTCGAGTGTCTTTTGCGGCACGGGATTTCGAGGTGTGACTGGCATGCAATCAGAGCCGGCTGCACAAAGTTCCTACACGAAAGGACGAATAGAGTTCACGGCACTCTTGGTCACTTCATCATCAATCCTCGGCTCGCGTTCAGAAGACGCTGAACGATCCAAGATCAAACGTAGCCCATCTATTATTAATGCGAAGACAGCGGGTAAGATGCACAAGTATAGCGGCCACGCCTCCCCAATGAGAGTGACAAAGGCAACACCATTTCCATCCATCATAGCATCCAAGGGTATTCGGGGAGCAAACACACCCGAGATCAGAAAGGATCGCAAACGCGACTTTTAGCGAAGTCATTCGAGCAGCTGTTCGCATATGTTATGGTTTATGGCGGCGTGGAGCACGTAAAAGACGGATTGGAGTTTGAAGGTGTCATCATCTCGTCAGGTATGGACGGGGAGTGTTGGTTGGCTGAGCAATTACGTAATACTCGGAATGGCGCCGTGACTCGTGTGACGTGACGCCATCCGCACGTGAGCGACGCGACGTGGCGTGAAGTTCAGGGACTCGGATATCATTACCTCGACATACGTACGCGTCGGGATGTGTTATGGCCTAACGATGAGCCTATGGCCGTTGGGTGCCAGCGCAACGAGAGTGTAGACACCGCTGGGGAAGATGTCAGCCAGGTTTGGCCTAGGGCGCTACTATTGCTCTCCTGCCTATGGATTCAACCGGCTTGGCGAAAGATGGCTAGCCGAAGTCCAGCAACATTAGTCGGCGGGACACACGGATGTCCGAGCTAGGTGGGGTCATCGAACAAATAAAGCAATCTTCGCATCAAGGTCTTACCCGTAACCGAAATGCCATGTTCGACTACTCGTACGCGCAATCCCTTGTACCATTGATCAATTCTAGTGCAGTGCCTTTTCTAAACTTTATACCTCTTTCCTAACTGAAGTGGACTGGTTTTTGCTTACGCGGCGTCAATCACAGGTGACCACCGTGGAGCACATGCTCTGCAACGTCCCCGAAGATCGCCCGGCCATGATTTACGTGTTGTCTTCGCTTCTTGTTCGCCGCGCTGCTGTTTGTGATGCAACTCAAATTCATTCTGGGGATCAAGTGCACTGAGTGATGGGAGGGGGGGTCACATATCTTGTCGTGTACGCGTAAGAGCGTACTTTCCGGTATTCCGCAACAAACCGGCGGCAATTCCCCTGCGTTTACGTACTCCCCTTTGCCCGGGTACAGCGCTACATCGCTTCCTCATAACCTCTTACATTGTGCGGCTCAACAAAATGACATTTCGCAGCGCTTACCGGTACTCGTACCGACAGTATCGGCACTTTTTGGCGTTACGTCTCGCACTGTCCGCTCCCATCGGAAAGGTCGCCTACACAACCACATCCGGTTATTGCTGTGCTGCTCCAGGCGCGTTCATCACCGCGCTGATCAACCAACCTGGACGGTTTGTTGGCTTGATTCATCATTACTGAGGCAAAAGGCCAGCAATTCCGATCTTGGCCACTTCCAACCGACATTCATCTGACCTTTAGAGTTGTATACTCCAATCTTCTCCGGAATTCGCAATATCTGCTTCTTTTAGATTTAACGAAGGTACTTTAGCTGCCTCTCCTGCTTATGACGATGGGGTCGAAGGTCCGCAGAACGCCTTTGTGTTGTGCCCTGTTGCTCTATGGCCCTATCATCCGTTCACGCGGCGATATAGTGCAACACAATACTCTCAGGAAATATCGTTGCTCATTTGAAACTCGTATGTTTTGCGAACATGCGGATAGAAGCCGTGGGTTATTCTATCGCTATTGCGTGCGTGAGAGCTCATCGCCTAGTAGCTCGGTGGTTTACACCGCTGGTGATAACGCCGCCATTGGCCGCCTCTACATGCATGAATACTTTCCAGTTGTAAAAAGGTCGCATAATCGTCTCCATGCCCATCTCGCTTGTTTCCAATTTGGGAATAAGTGGACCATCAACCAGTCCAGTTCATCTTTCTGGCTCGTGCCTTTTTCTTCTTCTTCCTCCGCCGCCGACCCGCCGTGGCTGTGGCAAGTGGCACTCTACCGGTGGGGCGTCTTGTTGATCACTTTATTCACCGGATGCTCACACATCTTGTATTATGAAGACTCATCTTGGCGTCTTTTCTCTGGTTGCGCCGCGCGTGGATTCGAAGATCCCAACTGGATTACTTTCCTGTTCAAGGTACTATGAATTATTGCCTATTGCCTATGTGGACAATCCCATTGCTAGGATCCACGGCTTAGGCGGGTACCTCTTTGTCGGTGGGCACCTGAGGGGAACTGGCTCACTAAGTCAAGTTTGGTGATGTCTAACAAGGATCCGATTCTGGGCCGACGATAGTATTAAAATCGCAGCGTATCCATATTTTTTCTTTCCAATGGTTTGCTAATACGAATACGAGTGCTCATCAAGGAAATTACTGACCAACCAGTTCGGGTCAGCGTTAGAGTTCAAAGTTGGACGAATAGCCATTCATCCTGAAGATGCCTGTTGCGCTGTGCGCCCCGAAAATCCTATTCTTTTTTGACTAATAAGATGATTCACGGGAGACTGGAGACATCTTTAGCTATCACCCAAACTTGTTTCGTTTCGCTCGTAACAGTCCGAGCAAAATCAACACACTAGCTGAGGGTCAACTTGTACAAGTGACTTGCTCTTATTCCCCCTTGGCGGGGTGAATCCAATCGGCACTGGTACCCGATACGTGGCGCAGTAATTTTCATGAACGTAGGCAAATGTGACTTGTGAGCGCACTGATATGTCATCTAGTTATATGCTATGTATGTGAGTATAAGGAATATCGACTCCGTCGTGAATTACACTCGAATTCTTCGAGAGACGTTTGACATCTCGACGAACACCCCCCCGGCGGCGAAACCAATAAAAATATTGTTACCCAATTGAATCTTTTGACCGACGAGACGGGGTTTGATAATAATAATATGACTCAAAAACTATATTTTCATGTGCCTAAAAATAGGTATTTAACCCACTGTCCGCTTACGATCGCCATCTTCTCCTTCTCCTTCTTCTTCTTCTTCTTCTTGTCCGCTGCTGTCATGTCTCGTATACGCGTGACTCACCGCCTTTCTCCGCCTCTCAATTGTTCAAAAGAACTTGGGGGCAAACCCATCCGGATCTTTGGCGTCGTTGCTCAATTAGTTGTATCATCAGAAATGCTTGGCATTCATCAATTATCGAAACAATATCCGCTCATATAGATCATATATAACCGCGCAAACAACACGAGGGGACCCTTGATGTTTTACGTGCTTTCGCCACTGCCAAGTGATCATCTAATGAAGTACAGTAATCCCGAACGAATGATTATTCTTAGTGGTGTGGTGAATGTTTTTCAGTTGCAGTGATTTATGTTTGAACGGTTGATGCTCTACATGATTGGCTCCCGGAGCGGGCATGGACTGCTTGATGATATCAGAGATTCCCAACACGCACAAGTTTGCGATCCCCAAACTGCCACCCCGTCGAATATATATATATGACAGGAATGAGAAGATCCCACGTGTTGCGATGCACGGGCATTACTGTATACGTGAGACCAAATGATCCGTTTCGTTTTTCGCAAAGAAGGAAGGATGCATGTGGATGGTTGCTTCTCTCGAGAAGTACCCTTCAAAAAGTTTCTCTTTACGAATTTGGAAACGAATTTGAGCTGTTTTTTCCCCCGGAGTTTTTGAAACGGGCGATCATCACCGGCGTTAGTTAGTTTCGTAAGTGAATGAGAAAGGGTATAAAACCGCAGTTGGCCAGAAGAAGGTCTTAAAATTCTCGTATGACATCTGTCATGTTGTTATCAAATGATTATATACAGTACCCTCGGTTGAAATGCCAGCGACATATGCTGCTCCATCAACCGCGCGCACAGCCCCCCAGCTCTTGTGTGAACCCACCAAACAACACATGGTGAGATCTAGATTTGCCCTTCTTCTATTATCCCCGCCCTCCCCGTGCGCCTTTCCCTACACACGCAACCATCTCGCTTCTACCGCATTTCCGACCCTAAAATAACACACGCATTTCCTACATACAAGCGCTTACTCCGGTATCGTGTGAAGGTGGATCTAATAATAATATTTTTATTTTTATTTCGGCAGCAATAATCCTATAGGAGATCATTATTGTTATGGAGTCATCAACATTTTCTGTTAAACATTTTCGACGTCGGCGCAGAAGCCTTTGTTTTTGTTCTTCTGCTTCTTCTTAATCCTTCTTTTTACAGTGAATTCTTATTTTCCCTTTTTTAGTCGGCTTCTTTTTTGCTTTTTCGTTTTTTTTTGTTTTTTTGTTTTTTTTCAAACCGTCCCCGAGCCTTGATGCTCCCTCGCCGAGTCGACGCCGACGTGTCATCCCGTTTATAATTATTTGATATTAGAGATCTATATATATTTTATTTTACGCCACTTTTGTGGCTTTTCAGTTGCATATCCGGGGGTCCGTTCCGAATCCGGATATCGATGTCACCCTTTGAACTCTGAAATTTTTGTGGATGCGTCGTATTGTCTGTGTCTGTGTCTGTTGCACAGCAGCACATGTATGACGTGATGGAAAAATGGACCGGCATGCGGTTTCTGGCTATAGTGTTGGCAGGCTATAGTCTAAGGGCAAAAGGATTTCACAGTAAGGCCAAGGCTCAACGCAACAAATGTCCAATGCAAGCGGCCAATCGATTGCGTAATGACTCAGATCATTTCAAACATCACCGACTCCCGGAAAGATCATCGGCGATATGATTATATATACGCAAACGCACGGACTCTATAATTACGCTTTAAGTGCAAGGATATCGATGGTGGAGAATCGGCCCGGAAAGTGTTGTACATGTCAAGCCAAATCGATCATGTTTCTTGCCAGAGTTTTTGTCCAAAGCGCGCTTTTATAGCATGTCCATATATATATCTTTACGACATCGTCGGCGGGGTCGATCATCAAGCTTTTTTTAATATATATATGATCGATAACGTATAACGTTATCGAGGAAAATATCTTTGGTACATTCTTTTCTTACAAATCTGATGTTGAAAAAAGGTGACGAGAACGAACGAGTCTGTCCCCCATAAGCCATAAGCGGAGATTGGCTAGACACAAATACAGCGGCAGCTAGTCATTCTCCCACAAGGAATTCTTGGTCCTTGTCCTCAGTGTGAAATTACCAATGAGTTACACATGCATATAATGTATACATGTAACGCCGCAACTAGAACTGGTTATGTATGACAAGCCCACAAGTCACATCCTACCTAACATTGACAAACTTGGTAATGATCGATGTGCGCATCCAGTCCTCACCAAACGCATGTAATTGTTGCGCTTAGTTTAGAATCACAAGACAAGATCGACCAAGTGAGAAAAAAAAAGGGTTGGCATCGCATTATCGTATTTGTAGATCTTGCCAAAAAAAAAAATCAATTGATATTTTTATGGGTCAGGCTAACCGAGGTCATATTATTGTTGTCAATGACAAAGCGCAGCGAGCGAGCGAGAAAAGCGGTAAGTGGTTCTCACTTTGACCGCTAGTTGATATCATTTAGCAAGCAACCTTACCTCTCTAAGTATCTTGGGAGACTGGCGGGTTGTATACATGTAGCTCTCTCTTACCGTCCCGATATTCCGTATTCCGTTCATTTCGGGGAGGGGCATATAAAGCAACGCTCGTTCACATCGGCGGAAGGGGGGGGGCGGTTAGGGGCCTCGGACATGACATGACATATTTTGGCGATAAATAAGTGATACATGTGCTCTCTATCTACTCTACTGAATGTTTCGTAAGCGAAGAAGCGAGACAAGGATTACACTTGCAGGATCGCCAAAAATTGATTTTATAAAAAAATTCCAATTCATCATCATATCATATCATAAAAATCAAATCAAATGCGAAAAAAAGAAGACAGAGACGAGAAAAAAAAAAGCTGTCAACTCCTCCAAAACCCTGATCGGACTAGCCGATCAATCCAATTAGTCAGCGTAAGTGTTCGTGTTTGCCTTTGCCCTGGTTGTTTGAAGGCAACAAAAGTTGATTTTGGTTATAGTAAGACTTGGGATCGGAAAGAACCGAATCATCATGATAAGTATATTTGCACGAAAAGAGCATCAATTGCAATTGCATAGAAAGAAAGGATGGGTCGATCACGACCATACGCCAAATAAGGAAAACAGCGCAACTCCTGATTGAAGAGCTTCCTTTTTTTTTTTTTGCTTTCCCGCATCGAGGACAATGATCGGCGCCCCCCAAAGAGTCAACCGAGGTCACGCCGACAAAATAATGCTTACCTGGATTTATTTATTTATTTCCTCTCAAATTTTTCGAAACTTCTTTTTCATTTCAATTTTTTTTTCTGTCTTCCTTTTGCCTTTTTTTTTTTTTCTTTTTCTTTGGACCGACGTCGCTGTAACATTGGACATGATGGAACAAAGAGTGGCCATTTTGTCACAGATCAAAATAAACCCTCACAGTCACACTCGCTCAACTGTACTGTATTTGTTGCATATACCTTTCTGATCACGCACAAAAACCTATGCTCACGAATCATGATGAATGGATTCATCATACACTAAAAATTATCATTATCATCGTCGTCGTCGTAATGGGTTCGAAACAAGAAATGAGGCAAATTGTATTATCAACCGCAACAACTCACGCATACTTCCGACCCTTAACTGTTTGGCGGCGGCAGCGGCGACTTGCTATGTACGCCAACGCAACGATCGCGAGGAGTTGCAATGTTTCCTCCTTAGCATACCAGTTGCTACATGCAAATCCTCGTTGTTTTCCGGGCGCTGCACATGTGTATGTATATATGGCGCTTTTTTTTCTTTCTTTTTCAGTGATCGGTAGATAGATAGATAGAATAAGTTGGTTGTTCATCTGACTGAGCGCGGGTTGAACAACATTCCCAGCGCTGTCATCATTTACCTCTTGATTATCAGACGTTTTATATTCACACGACCCCATGCCTCCCGGAATAAAGTAAAGGTAATGCCTCCCCTTCAAAAAATAAAAGGAAGGAAAAATAACACTAACTGAACAAGATCCGGTCGAACCGAGGCAAGTGTACAGAGTGAGTGAGTATCCTCCCATCCAATACAGTTAAGAATGGGGTGTGTTTGGGGGCCTAGAGAGGGAGCCTATTTTCCGGGTTCACGGATATGAGTTGGTGAGAATTATTTTTTTTTTGGCGGGGACCGGCCGCGCCTCCACCCAATTCCATCTGGTGTGTGGGGTGATCAATTATCATTTATATCATCATCTTGTAAGTTTTGGGATTCTATCGACATTAAGGCGGGGAGTGGATGGCGCGCGCGCGGGGTAATCATTATAGGAGTCGGCATCATGATGCATGTGGGTTGAAGCAGAGATCAACAAAGAGGCTCACGGACGGCTCCGTGTACCGGCTTTTTCCTTTGCGTGGCGCTGAACCAATCAGCCCAACCATTTTTAGGCCCAGACCATTTAAAACAGCAAAAAGGCCAGAGGAAGAGGGGTTTCCTTCTGATCTAAATGGAGAAAGAATGTGCCGATTGTGAGGGTGGTATTGTTTACTCACGCCATTTTGGATACGAATGCAAGATCAAAAAAGGAAAAGATGGGGGGAATTGAATGAAAAACGAATTTGAATGATGCTTCTTTTTCCATGTTTTCAACCGGCCGCCCGCTTGAATAAGAAAGGGTAATTTATTTTGGCCAGACCCGTTGTTTTGTTGGTTGCGCAAAGCGCGTGCGTTGTGTGCGTTGTGATGTAAGGGTTGATGGGAGAGGGGGGGGAGGAAGTGAAAGTGACGGGGGAAAAGGTGTTCTGATTGATGGGTGAGGGGGACAATTATTTTTTGCAAGAAGTACATGGGATGGAGATTGACACAATGCGCATCCGCAACTCTCAGGGAAACGACAACTTGCGAAAAGCCGGGGGATTGGAACATTCCATTATTGACGAAAGAAGGAATCTTTTGAGTCTGGCATCAAAACCAAACATTATTAGGGGCTCTACACTTTTATACATGAGTACACACATGAGTGTGTGTGTGTGTGTGTGCATACAGTGAGCTGAGAGGTACTCTGTACATGAACATGAACATGAACATGGACACACCTTTTGGACTCCGCCACTAGCGGCGGTCAGTTGAAATGCGAGCGGAAATGAGGCAACTTCACCCTGACTAAGAGCCACTTTGGAAAAGGGACGGCGCTCACGGCGGTGATACGGCCGGCGCCCAGCAAACAACAAAAGATCTTGTGGAGCGAGCGAGCGAGCGCGAGCGCGGTGGCAAGGTTAGAAAGGGGAAACAGCTCGCCCATATGGGATCGGTTAAATACCGGAAACGTTTCATTGTCGACGACGACGAGACGAAGGTGAATTGATGGGGTTTTGGCGGTGAGAGCGTCGGAGGCACATGTTCTTTTCTCGCTGCCGCGAAGACAAAAGTACTTTAAACTTAAGTAAAACTCTATCGTAAAAAGGAGCCGGAGAGCGAGCCGAGCTTGTCATCATCGGTTCATCATCAGCAGCGGTGAACCGGAGTTTATCGCGCCCCTCCGAAAAAAATAAATAAATAGGGAGAAATAAGGCATTTGTATTTCCGTGCAGGATCAAGTGCAAAAAGGAATTCAGTAGGGATTTTCCTGATTAGGAGGAAAACAAATGGAATGGAATTGGTTTAACTTCCGCCGGGCACTTATAGAGTGTCCTCTCAAGTGCGTGTTGCCTTTTTCTTTCCCCATCCGCTCCTCTCTTCCGCCATCGTCACAACGTCGTTCGCCGTTGTCGTCGTCCTCTCACTGCGACGCTTCTCTCTGCGATGACCGACATTTACAACGCACGCTCAGCCTACTCTCGTTTGCCTGCGTTTCCTCCTTACTCTGCTCAACAACATCAACACCACCATTCATCGCAATCCCTCAGTCAATTCACCGCTGCTCATCCTCAACTACCAACGTCCAACCAAGACTACTATCACGACTCGTCCGCTCACACTCATCACTCCACCAGTAACAACGAAGAGATGGACAGTCAAATCCAGCAAGCTGACAAGCATGATACCAACAGGACTCAGTCCGCAACGTTTCTCACAAAGCTTTACACGTATGCCACATTTCGCCGATGCCATCATTATCTTCATCATTCCTTGCTCACGCACCCACCACCCTTAATGATTGTTTGTTCTTAGACTTCTTGAGAAACCAGAGTATCAACACATGATACGTTGGGATCCAAAGGGCGAGCAAATCATCGTCGAACGCCCAGAACAACTCGCTCTCCATGTCCTTCCTAGCATTTATCGTCAATCCCGCTTTGCTTCATTTTCCCGTCAACTCAACGTAAGTCCTTGCACAATATTTCACGCTCAAAATTCCCGGCGAGCTGAAAACGCGGGGTTTTTGGTTTCTCGTGTTTACCTCCTTTGTCCCCCCTCTTCCCTTTGGGCTTCCCATGTTCTTAGATCTATGGTTTCATGCGTAAAGTCAACCTTCGCAATGTCGATCCAGCAATAGACGACCCGGATGCTTCGACATGGTGTATGTATTATTTCGCCTTCTTTTTCTTCGAATTTCCCGATCGCGTTCTCCAACATTCGACCTGACTGACTGGATTCGTCTATCGCTTCTGTCGATCATTCCTTTTAGCCCATCCCACCCTCAACCGTCATTCCCCTCCGGAGATGGTCGCCAACTTTAAGAGACGAGTGCCACCACGCCCTCCTAAAGGAAAGCGACGTCCAGAAGACGTGGGTTCGGGAGGTTCTTCACTCTCTGCCTCTTCCTCCAAAACAGGTGCGGGGATGGGCGGGATGATGGGAGGAGGTAGCAAATTGCCCTCTCTCAGCTCCTCTGTGGACAATAGTATGCAATATGGATCTTTGCAACCCGTCATGGCGCCATCTCAACCTCAGTCGAATGACCCATTACTTTCTGGTGGGAGTGGAGGTGGTTTGGGAGGCGTCGGAGCGCAAGGTGCTATTGCAGGAAAGTGGAGCCACCCATATGGCCGCAATGCACTCCCACCGCTATCGATACCCGGTCCGTCCGTCTCTGCCCAGGGTGATTTTGGTCCCCTATCGTCATCCTCTTCGGCGCAGCAGCAGCAACAACAGCAACACGCGCAGCAACAACAGGCACAGCAGCAAGCGTATCCTGGCGCAACTCCGAATTCAAGCGGTAGCAGCAGATATGGCAACGTGCATCCGATCACGCCAACGGACGATGTAACCTATGCCACCCCTGGCGTGTACCAACCACGCGATCACCATTCTCACTCTCATCTGTTTAATTTCCCTTCTTCTGCTTCAAGCTCCTCTGGTATCATCAATAGTGGTAATGGTCCCACCGACGCATCAAGTCCGGTTGGATTTACAGCTGCCCATTCTGCGAGCACCGCAACACCTTTTACGACCACAAATACCGGTTGGACGACCCCCTCTCCATTCGACCATCCTTCCTCCCACCCATCGCATCATCATCATAATCCATTCCATTCTTCGTCCAGTAATGGCGGTGCTGGAGCGCCACAACTTCCACCACTCAATACCTCGGTCGGTGGAGGAGGTTCACTCTCTGCACTCCTAAACCACAATTCAGGCCCACAATCACAACATCCACATTCCGCGGCGGCACGTTCTCCCCCTCAGCATCATTATCCGTCTCCTTATGGTGCTGTACCCCCACATGGAGGACTTACGCGAGCAGATAGCACAGGCGGTGGTGGTGGCGGTGGCGGTGGTGGAAGTTCTCCTACTGCTACCAACGCGAGCCTTTCGAGGCCTACGACAGGGTATAGCTCTGTGAGCAGTGGCGGTGGGGGCTTCCATGGGGTGGCACAAAGCCCCATTGATTATCAGCATCCAGCCTACAACCCTGCAGCAGCTGCCGCGGCCGCTGCTGCTCTGGGAGGCGCAAGTGGTAGGAGACCATCGAGTTCGAGCGGATCTGGGACCAGCGGCGCAGGTGCCATTCGTCGCGTGCCGTCAACGCGAGAGCACAGCTTTGGTTTGGGCTCCATGCCGTATCCTGCCCCTTCGTTGCGGCACCCTAGTGCCGGCGGTGGTACCACCGGTATTATTGGCGGTGGAAGTGGGCTGGACGATGAATTTGGCTCGCAACAAAATAATGGTGGTCGGCCACTGACCGCACCTGCTGCACAGGCGGCGCGACGTGGTTTCAGCAGCGCTTATACACCCCTAACGCCCCAGCGAACATCAACATCGTACGGAGGCGGTCATCATCACCATCCCCAACAGCCGCTATCTTTGTTGACCAGCGGATATCCGGCTCATAGTGGACCGCCTACGACAAGCGGTACAGCTACGCCCTCATCGACCACAGCTTCGCATCATTATTCTTGGGGACATCCCAGTAGCAGTGGCGGTCCGGGCACTACAGGTGCACCGATGAGTCCAACAGCGACGTTTGCGTATACAGTCTCGGGATCGAACCCTACCGGCTCGACTTCCGGTGGTGGCGGCGGCGGAGAGTTCGCATATTCAGTGCCGCATCCAACATCGTCTCACGGACAACATTATCAGGCGCAACATCGGGACTCGCCACCGTATTCGCAATCGCGTCCCGGGACAGCTGCTTCTTTGGGAGGAGGAAGTTCAGAAAGCACTGCGACTAGAGGTCACGGCGACGATAATGGTGCTGCTGCAGCTGCTGCAGCTATCTATGGAATGGGTATGCCCAGCGGCCACAGCACTGGGAGTGAACCGCCTCAGCTCGGACATTGTAAGTTTCTTTCATCTTTCTCACTCTGTATTCCATGTGTGTCTCACTTTTAACGTTTGGTAGTCCTCACCCCCGATCGACCAGCGTCGAGCTCGTCCACGTCGCAATAGCACTCCCGGTTATACCGGCGTGTTGACTGTCTTTCTTGACCACCCCCCGCTCTCCCTCAATATTCCGTTTCACCTCGTGCACAAGGAGCAGCGTTGCACGCAGGTTCGGTCCGGTCCGGTTATTCGTGCTCTATATTTCCATACTGTTTTGGTCCTTTGGTCAGAATTTTGCTTTCTTAGTCTATATTTCTGTCATCTCCTATGTTTTGTTACTGGCCTCGATGGGATTTTTACACGCCAAAAGGATTATGATGATTCTTTCCATTGTTGTATATACAGGACATGCATGCATTTTCCCCCCGGTTGCACACACTCACCTCACTAGGCAATTGAAGCTAGAACTTTTCATATATGTCTTGCTCTTTATCCATTCTCCATCCACACTTTCACCATGTCAACTCATCTGATCCGCCCCTTGAGGGAAAAAATATTACGGGTACGGGCCTTTGAAAAAAACATTTGACCGCAAGTACATATATATTGTAAGTGCCATTGACATGGTACACGCCACGCCCGGTCCGATTTAGTCATTTATGGATTGTTCTGAGCAAGAGGCCGGAATGGGGGAGGAGGAGAGGAGGCCCCTCGGTAATACTATACATCTGTTCGATGGCAACTAACTGATAGTTGCATTCTTGTTCTTGTTCTTGGTGCGGCGGCGGCCCCTTTCCACGTTTTCACACACACCCCTGCGTGCAAGATGCATATAGTACAAGCACGCTACAAGTACAGTACAAGTATGCCGCATTTTACCGAGAGTCAGCTAGCAAAATTGCAAGCATGACAGCTGGCACCGGAGAGTATCTATAGTTTGATTGATTGATACAATATTCTTTTTTCGAGAGGGTGGATGTTCTGTTCCGTTCGTCTGTCTGTCCGTCTATCCGAAGGAGTAGAGAAGCTGCGATTATTCCCGACCGACCGACCGACCGACCACAAACCACCGGACGGGTACACCGCGGCCCGGAAATTGAATTGAAATTGAAATGAAAATGAAATAAGTTTACCTTATATGGGGTCTTTTGAATCAGCGTTCGTCGTTGTCGTTCAGTCGTCTGACTTGGTCTGGTCAGCGAGGTGGGTTCATGACGTGAATGAGTAACCTTTTTACAAAAAATAAATAAAATAAATAAATGAGCTTCTTTTCTTCGGAACTTCTTCATTGAATTCAAAAGACGGGATACTCCATTATCCATCCATCCATCCATCATCATCATCATCATGAGTCCAGTCGTCCAGGGGCTTGGGTTCTTCAATCTGATAACTTACTTGTTGCGGTTGTCTGCGTTTTTTTACATGGAAAGGTTCTTCTATTTTTCCTTCGTACAAAAATCACAAAACAGCGCAACAACGAACGCAACAGATAGTGATAGTGATGACAATGGACTTGGGGGACTTGTATATTATATACATCTGGTACATCAACTTCTTTTCCCTTTTTTGTGCATTGTAATATCATCGGAGATAAGAGAAGGAAAATAAAGAAAGAAAGAAAGAAAGCTGAAACATGTTTACAATGATCCCTATCTTTTCAAGGCTTCTTCAATCTCGGACTTTTTTGGAGGGAGGGTTTTACATGCACATGTGTACATTGTATACATGTCAGTTCGGCCCGTTCATCCGTCTGTACAACAAGTCGGGGGGGTTGTTTTTTGGGATAAAATAAAATAAAATAAAATAAAATAAAATAAAATGATTCATCCTATCTTTTTTTTTGCTTCGTTGGGGGATGAACGCGCGCATGTCATGACTTGTCCGGTTGCGTCGGCTATGCATGTTTTGATTTCATTCGTCTGGTTCCTCCATGGATTGATCGCATTGCATGGGATGTTATCGTCGACATAAGTATATATGCCCAATTGTTGCCAAGTTCCAACCGAAAAGAGAAATCAGTCAGCGGATGGGAGTGAGGATTGACATCCCATACTATACCATTCTCATTCTCATTCTTGGTCCGCCGTCCGTCGTTCCATTCTCCCGAAATGGTTTTCCACCATTGCGAGAAACGATACTATAGCTATATATATATATATATATGTATAAGAAACAATATCCGCCTAAATCCGTGACATCCGTGCGTTCTGTAGAAATGAAAATATCATTACATTTTACACGATAGATTGGACTGATTGACTTGCTTGGGTCGGCCGAGCCGGTGAACAATGATGGGTATATGGTTTGCAGGGGGCCCCCAACACAACAACATCCTCCTTTCATTTCCGCCCGCGATCAGTATGAGATGGGATAGGGAAGATCGAGAAGATCGGGAGGAGAGTAGGGAGAGTAGGGAGGATGTGGACTTGCAAATCGAATCTCGATCTTGATACAGGACTAGGGCTTTTCCCGATCCCCCCCCCATTCTATACATTCACACATGCACATGTGACTTATGACAAACAATCGACTCATGTTCATATACAGTACGTGCGTGAGTTGTCATACTATACTGGCTGCATAAGTTTTTGATGCCAAGTGTGTGTGGGAAAATACCTTGGCAAATAAGACATTTACGGGCCTCCATTTTTCCAGGGCCACGAGGTGATCTAAACAACACTTTAGAACAATAACTGATTATATTTTTATATTTTCGTCTCTTCCTTAATAATTTCACGATCTGGACACGCCACGCGTTTACCGCACACTTTCATGTGGAAGATCGTTTATAATTAGTTTGCCTTATTCCCTATTTATTTTATTTTATTTTCTTCCTTTCGAGGGGTACAAATGGTTCGTTCTCGAGTTCCGGAAGAGATGAATAGAATAGAACAGAACACTGCAGTCAGGTTGGGATACGTATTGACAATGTTTGTCAACCTTCAACTTTAGCCTGTGCTGTCATACGAAGTAGTGAGTGCTAATAAAACCTTCTACCGTGACAATACTACGGACCCGGAGTTCATTACTTGTAGGTTCACGGAGCTCCGGTAGAATCCGTAAAGGGCGAATTGATCCGGTTCCAATAAACCTAAGCTAAACATATTATCCGTGTGGTGTGTCAAATATCCAACCCACGTTATGCAACCCCAATCATCCGAGTCGGTGAGTAGGGGGGGGGGGAAATAAATAAATGTGTATGTTGCTCTCAGGGAGTCAGGGTTTCAAATCGAAATCAGAATGTTGTTGAAAGGGAATGAATGAATGAATGAATGAATGAAAAAACAGGCATGGGAAATGTTGAAGAACTAAATCAATACAAGTGCCAAGCGCGCGAGTGAGAAAGAGAGTGAGTTTTCCGGGTTCATTGGTGGTGGGGCTGTATCCTCGCTTTTCTCGACCGATAGACCGACCGGTCTACCTGCTTACCCAGGTCAAAGGGAACTCATGTTCTTAATCAAGCGGCGAATCCATTCATGATCATAAAATCTTAAGAGCGCGCATGAATGATAAATGAACGGCAGAGTTAAGTCGGCTATTCTAACGGCGGCGAAGCTAGCTTAGCTATCTAGCTAGTGAGTTACGAGTTTTGTTTTTCCCTC